>Ga0209517_10000663_pt1 | contig 57366 bp, 48 predicted proteins | sample PeaSoiMetSII2010_FD_187695 | JGI IMG/M metagenome (GOLD analysis project Ga0209517, IMG submission 187695) | Peat soil microbial communities from Weissenstadt, Germany - SII-2010 (SPAdes) (version 2) | ecosystem: Environmental > Terrestrial > Soil > Wetlands > Peat | place: Germany...
CGTTTCCGCCGCTGCGCGCCTGGGCCTCGGGGATCCACTCGCGCAGGCGCCATAGGGACGCGCAATCGCTCAGGGAGTGGGAGACGACGGCATCGAGCGCGTCGCCCGCCTGGATCGCAGCCGCGCAGAGGTGCTCGCATTGCCCTGCCGCGTGCGTTTCATCCTCGTGATCCGACCACTCGAGCAGCGCGAGCCACGGGTACTCCCGTCCAAAGGGCGGTCGTTGCTGCGCCAGGACACGATCGACCAGCCGCACGCAAACCCCCGACATCAGTTCAAAGGCGGTCAGCGCCGGACCGGCCGCCGCGCGTGCACGCTGCAGCAGCAAAATGGCCGCCGCCAGGTGGGGCAAGGCGGCCAGGCAAACCACGCGCGCGCGTGGAATCGGAAACAGCTTTACCGTGGCTGCGGTTATTACTCCGAGGGTTCCTTCGGAGCCGATGAACACCTGCTTAAGGTCGTAGCCGGAATTATCCTTGCGCAGCCCGCGCAAGCCGTCCCAGATGGCACCATTGGCCAGCACCACTTCCAGGCCCAGCGCAAGATCGCGTGCATTACCGTAGCGCAGCACCTGGGTCCCGCCGGCGTTGGTCGCCAGGTTTCCACCGATGGTGCAGCTGCCTTGCGACGCCAGGCTCAAGGGAAAGAGCCGATGCTGCGCGAGCGCCGCCTCCTGGACATGCTGGAGCAGGCAACCGGCCTCGACGGTGATGGTGTCGTTGGCGGTGTCGACCTGGCGCACGCGATTTAGCCGCCGCGTGCTGAGCACCACCGCATTTCCCGTGGTATCGGGCGTCGCTCCACCGACCAGTCCGGTATTGCCGCCCTGGGGCACGATCGGTATTCCCCGGCTTGCGCACAACTGCACGACCTGGGCGGTCTGCTGTGTCGACCCGGGTTGCACGACGGCGGCTGCACGACCGGTGTAGCGGCCACGCCAGTCGGTCAGGAAGGGAGCCAGGTCCTGCGTCTGGTCAAGTACGCCCTGGGCCCCAACCAGCCGCCGCAACTCATCGATCCAGTTCATGATCTCGTTGACCGCAGGGTAAGGTATTGCGCAACCTGCATCCATTTGTGAATCCGCGCGGGCCGGACTTGCGCAGGTCGCCCATCGAATCCGGGCCCGTCGCGGCGCGAAAACCGGGTCCGGACCGCACCGATAGGATAATCCGGCCACGAGCCCGCGACCTGCTGCTCGATTCGTCGGCCATCGCCGTCATTACAGGAACCGCATGTGTGCAAAAAAATTGGAACCGGCCATACACGATTTTGCCCCAGCCACGATACTGCCTGCCGACGTGCCGGCGGGCCTGGGGCCGAAGCTCGTACATGCCCGGGAGGTGTTTGAATTCGCAGTCCACAAGGCTCGCCAGGCGCAACTGGCGCAGGTTGCCGGCAGCCTGACGTTTTCTTCCGTGTTGGCGCTGGTGCCGTTGTTGGCAGTGATCCTTGCGATCTTGACGGCATTTCCGCTGTTCACGGAATTTCGGCAATCTCTGGAGCGCGATTTGCCCAAGGGGCTGTTGCCCGACCCGTACGCCCAGACGATTCTTCGGTACTTGGCAGACTTTGCCGCGAAGGCGGCCGCGGTCGGCGCGGGGGGCCTGGCCTTTCTCGTGGTCGCGGCACTTTCCATGATTCTGACCGTCGACCATATTCTTAACGACATCTGGCAGGTGCATCGACGCCGGCCCCTGGGCCAGCGGCTGCTCGTGTACTGGGCGGTATTGTCCGTCGGCCCGGTGCTCCTCGGGGTGAGCCTGAGTCTCACGTCGTACGTGGTCTCGATGTCCGACACTCGCATCAGCCACTGGGGCACCGGCGCCCGGCAGTTCTTCGCGCTGGTGTCGCCGCTGATTGCGGCCGCAGCCTACAGCGCGGTCTATGCGTTGGTGCCCAATCGCCGGGTTGCATGGCGCCATGCGGTCACGGGCGGGGTGGTTACGGCAATCACCGGAGAACTGATGAGTCGTGGCTTTGCCGCCTATGTCATCCACGGCAGCGTGCTCTCGATCTATGGCGCGTTTGCCGCGGTCCCGATCTTCCTCGTTTGGATCTATCTTTCCTGGCTGACCTTCCTGTTCGGTGCCGCAATCGCCGCGACGTTGCCACAACTTCACATGACGCGTTTTTCCGACTCCAAGCGTGCCGGAAATCAGGCAATCACGGCGATCGCGCTCATCAAACTGCTGTTCGATGCGCGCGGCAATGGGCCGCTGCGCGCGATCGCGGCGGCCGATTTGGCCCGCGCGCTGCGTACCGACGAGGAGGATCTTGCCTTCCTGCTTACGGAACTCGAGGCCCTGGGCTACGTGCGCAAGCTCGCGCCGAATGACTCGGCCGCTGAGGAATGGATCTTGTCCTGTGATCCGCAGATCCAGGGACTGGGACCGGTGTTCCGTCACTTTGCGCTAGATCCGGAAAATTCTCTGCTTCGCCGCAAGGAGCTCGGGCTGTTCCCATGGTTCGCCCCGGCCATCACGGGCGAGTGGCTGCAGCGAGGGCTGGCGCGCATCGATACCGGCGCAACGACGTGGCAGAACGCTTCGTGAGCGCCGGGCAGGGGCCTGGTTCGCAATGCCTGATGAACACCCGGCGCGCTCAGGCGGCGTTTGTCGCGGGAAGACTGCTTTCCGTTAAAAGAGCGCCTCCCGTCGTGAGTGCGATGTCCGCGTTCGCCAAGACCGTGCGGAAATCCTCGCTGCCAAGCGCAGCATATTCCATCGCTCGGGCCGCCGCGATCGCATCGCCGGGCTCCGTGCGCAGGGAGGGATGACACATCAGGACCGTTCCGTCGGGGCCGCCTCGGACCCAGTGCGAGAGCCGATGCCAATACGACTCGCGGTCCGCACGAAAATCGTAGACGCCGACCAGATAGGCACTGGTGCGAAGGTGTGCGGCCGCCGCAAGATCGCGCAGTCGACGGTCACCCAGTGCGGCGATGCCGCGGGCCTTGAAATCGCGCACGGTCGAGGGGGGGCGCGTGCTGCGCAACCAAGGCGGGTCGCTCGGGTACCGGCGCAGCAAGGCTGCGATCAATTCTTCGCGCACAACGGCAAACTGGTGCACGTGCTGGTGGCCATCGACATAATCCGGGCGCCGTCCCATTTCGTTCTCGAAGGCGTCGAGTTGGTGCTCGATGGCGGCGCGCAGCGCGGCGCGCGAAATGGCGCCCAAGGCGCAGCGCAGGATCAACTCGCCCAACGGCCAAACCGCCGTCGCTTGGGCCGCGAACGCGTGCGTCAGGTTCAAGTGCAGACCGATATCGGCGCGCCGCGGGGCCATGCCGGCGCTGCGGCCGACGCCCGTTGGCAGCATCCCGGCGGCCGCGCGCCAAAGTGGGGAACCGACCAGGGCACTGGTTGCCGTAATGTGACCGCGCGCTATCAGGTCCACGATACCGTCGACTGCGCCCGAGTCGATGGCGAAATCGTCGGCGCATACGATCCAACGACGCGTGCTCCGGCGCTGCGCAATTGGCTCCGTGCCGATCACCGTGGCTGCGCGGAGAGCGACGGTGGCGGCATGTCGATCTGGCTGCTTCCGAGGCGCCGCGCCACGATGTACCGCGGCCGCAGCTTTACTTCTTCGTACACCCGGCCGAGGTACTCGCCCAGAACGCCGATGAACAATAGTTGTACGCCGCTAAAAAACATCAAACCGACAACGATCGTGGCCCAGCCGGCGACATCGCCGCCGTTGATGAAATGGTCGATCATGACCCACATGCCGTAGGCGATTGCGATGAATGCCAGTACAAACCCCAGCGCGCTCGCCAGACGCAGGGGCAGGTTGGAGAACGCCGTGATTCCGGATGCTGCAAGGGAAAAAAGCGCCCGAACTCCGAACCCGCTGTTTCCGGCAAGGCGCGGCGGAGGCGTGAACTCGATCGCGCTGGAGCGATAGCCCACCCAGGCATAAAGGCCCTTCATGAATCGTGTGCGCTCCGGCAGGGCGCACAAGGCGTCGACGACGCAACGATCCATGAGGCGGAAGTCGCCCGCATGTGGGGGGATTTCGATCGATGAGCCGAACCGCATCAGGGAGTAGAACACCCGGGCGCCGAATCGCTTGAGCGCAGATTCGGCGCTGCGGTCGGCGCGTACCGCGTACACCATGTCCGATCCCTCGCGCCAACTGGTGAGCATCGGCGCCAGCAATTCGACCGGGTGCTGCAGATCTGCGTCCAGCGTGATCACGACATCCCCGCGCGCGTGATCCAAGCCCGCACCCAGCGCCGCCTCCTTGCCAAAGTTGCGCGACAGCGCCAGGCAGACCACTCCGGGCCCGTTCAGCCATGGCTGCAAGGTCGCCAGGGTTGTGTCGCTGCTGCCGTCGTCGATGATCACGATCTCCCAGCTATTGGTCAGCAATCGGAGCTGGTCGATCAAGACCGGCAGCAGGCGCGGCAGGTTCTGCGCCTCGTTGAAGGCCGGCACCACGCACGAGATCGACGGGGTTCGCAGCGAACGGCTGCTAGCATCGGCGTGCAGGTCCGGATGCATCCCGCCCTTGGCGGCGCCGGGGTCGTTCCAGTGGGGGGACGATTGATCGCGTGCAGACATGGCGGAACTGTACGCGAACCAGCTCGACCTGCGCCAGTGTGGCGCATGCGTAAAATGGGGCCCACGAGTGGGGAAGCGAATGGCCTATGTTTTTGCGGCGCCCGGCCAGGCCGTGGTGCCGGTCGTGGGAAGCACCGATCTTTTCCCGGTGCACCGAATTTATTGCGTCGGCCGCAATTATGCGGAGCACGCGCGCGAAATGGGACACTCGGAGCGCGAACAGCCGTTCTTCTTCGCCAAGCCGCCGGACGCGGCGTTCGTAATATCCGAGGGCATGACCGGGAAATTGCCCTATCCGGGGGCAACCTCCGATCTGCAGTACGAGGTGGAGCTGGTTGTGGCGATCGGACGCCACGGTTCGATCGTTCCGGAGGAAAAGGCGGCGGAACTGGTCTGGGGCTACGCAGTCGGACTCGACCTCACGCGCCGGGATCTGCAGGCAGCGATGAAGGCGCAGGGGCGGCCCTGGGAGATCGGCAAGTCGTTTGACCGGTCCGCTCCGATCTCAGCGATTCGGCCGATTCACCTTACCGGAGCCCTAGCCAGCGGGCGAATCTGGCTCGATGTGAACGGACAACGGCGGCAGGACAGCGACATCGCGAAGATGATCTGGAGCGTGGACCAGATCATCGAGCATCTGTCCCGCTACTTCGTCCTGGCGCCGGGTGATTTGATCTTTTCGGGTACGCCGGCGGGCGTGGCAGCGGTTTTGCCAGGTGACGTACTGAACGGCGGCGTGGACGGGGTGGGACAGCTTTCACTTGAAATCGTCACGGCAGCCCCGTGACAGGACACGGGAGGCCAGCTGCGCGCAGGCCGCGATGGCGCGCCGCGCTCTGGCTATGGACTCGCGCGGATCGGACGCCAAAGGCGCAGCTGCATTCGCAGTGTGCCGACGTTGACAGGCTTGCCCTGCGTAGTGGGGCGGGCGTATCGCGCTGCTTCGATACCGGCCAGGAGGCGGCGCGCTTCCGGTAGACAGCTCGGATCGAGCTCCTTGGCCAGGCGCTGTTCCATGCCCTGCAGTCCGATGTTGGGGGGAATCTCCACACCCACACGAGCCAACTTGATGCGCAACTGAAATACCAGCTCCGCGAGTGGTTCGCGAGGATTGCGGCGCCGCATGGAAACGATCGCCAGTATCAGCAGTAAAGTGCTGAAGACGGCGATCGCTACCGCAGAAATATTCGCCACGCTCGGATCCAGTCCGATCCAGGACATCAGCGCGCGCTGGCGATCCATCGAGTACGAGAGGAACCACTGGTTCCAGGCGTTCTCGACCGCTTCTCGGTTAAAGCGCCACTCGCCGAGCCAGGACCAGCCCTCCTGCGGCCCCGCCAGTCCTTCCAAGCGGCGCTCGCGCAGGGTGTGCTCAACGCGTTCGGGAGCAACGGCAGCGGTCGGATCAACCCGCACCCATCCGCGATTTTCCAGCCAGACTTCGGCCCAGGCGTGCGCGTCGGACTGGCGCACGGTCAGATAGCCATCGACCGGGTTGACCTCTCCGCCCTGGTAACCCGTCACGATGCGCGCTGGAATGCCCATGGCGCGCATCAGCACGACAAAGGACGATGCGTAATGTTCGCAGTAGCCGGCGCGCGTGTCGAAAAGAAATTCATCAACCGAGTCATGTCCCAACAGCGGCGCATTGATGCTGTAGCGAAATGGCTCCTGCCGGAAGTGGGCCAGGACCGCGTCGACCAGCCGGCGGTCAATTGGCGTGGCAGCTTCCGCCTTGGAATGGTTTGCCAGCAACTCGATACGGGTCTTGAGTTCGGCGGCCCACTGCAGGGTCTGCGGGTTATATCGCTCCGGAAGTTGCAGCCATAGCTTCAGCGAACCATCGTCGTTGGCCGGCCCGGCTACAAACGAGGTATAGCTACGGACACGATAGCGCAGGCGGCTCGACACCGGCGCTGCCGTCTGCAGTTCGAGGGTCGGTGTCAGACGCGACTGGGCCGTGGGCACGTCATCGATCGCCGCGGCAAACTCCAGCGCGATAAGTCCACGCCGCTGTGTTGGCTCCAGGGTCACCGTGTAATCGACGTTGCTTGCTGGGTCGAAGCGTACGTCGACCGCGTAGGTCGCGCCCGGGCGTGAGAGCTGCAGCGGCGACCAGGTCCGTCCGTCGAAGTATCCAAACACGGGTCCGCGCCAATACAGGTTCCGCTGTTGCGGGACGCGCTGATCGAAAACGGCGCGCAGGGCGACCGCATCGTTGCGTAGCAATTCGCTGATGGATCCCGGCGCCATCGCGTCGGACAGCCCCGTCCCCGCCTGCGTCTCGGATCCGCCCGAATGCCAATACGGTGCGGAGATGCGCGGAAACAGGAAGAACAGGGCAAGCGTAAGCGGCAGAGCAAGGAGAAATACTCGCGCGAGATAGCGTAGCTTGCCCGTGAACGAGATGTCCCCCTCGCGCAAGTTCGCGCTGAGCAGGACGAAGAACAGCATGGCGACGGATATCGCCATGATGGCGGCCGAGAACAGGCTCTGATCAAAGAGAAACTGGGTCTGGAGCACGAACAAGGAAAGAAAAACGATGACCAGTACATCACGATGCGCCCGCATCTCGAGAACTTTCAGGCCGATCAGAATGAGCAGGAGATTGATGCTGGCATTTCGGCCGAAGATCGTGCTGTGTTCCAGCCATACCGCGCCGGTGCCAAGCACCAGCAGGACGAACATCACGATCCGCCCGGGGGCCGGCTTGAGCGTTTGCGTCAGCCACGCCCGCCAAATCCACATTGAACCTAGGGCGACGATCGACCACAGCGGCAGATGTTCGAAATGCGGAACGACAACGACCGCGACCGCGAGCAGCAGTACGGCCTGATCACGCTGTTCGCGTGCGCCGGTGGAGACCTGCGGCTGCAGCCAGGCGCGCACGCGCCGCGTGTAGGCCTGCGCGCGAGACGCTTGCCCCTGCGCATGTGCTGCGGCGCTAGCCATGTCTATGCCGGAAACAGCGCAAGGGCCTCGAGGCAGCGCGCGCGTTGCGTTGGTCCGCTCGCCGTGGCAACGTGGCTTCCGGGCAGGTTAAGGCTGTAGCGCAGGCCGGCGGCCTCGGCCACGAGTACCCAGCGCGTAAGGCGGGCGATGTGCTGCTCCACAGACAGGGATGATGGGAGGCTGTCGTAGTCGAGCACGGTTTCCTCTCCCGCACTGGATTCGAAAAGCTTCACGGAGAGCTCGTCACTGCGTGCGGCCAGGCGCCATGCGACCGAACGGAGCGGATCGCCCGGGCGATAGGGCCGCACTCCGGCAAAGTCGTCATTGCCGGCGATTACGCCATTGGCAATGTCGCGGTCGCCACCGCTGCCCAAGGGCAGCGGCGGGGCGTCCGTTTCGGGCGCCGGGTACACCACGGTTGCCAATTGCGGCGAAGCGTACGCCCATGCTTCCCACAGCCCGAACGGGAAGCGCGTGGAAATGCGCACCCGCGGACAAAGGCGCTGGCCTCGCCGGCGCGTCGGCAGGCCGATGCTGACACGCGCGCTGCTGGAGGCTGCGATATCGACCCATGCCCCCTGCATTGGCTGCTCGCGCGGATGCCGGGGACCCGACCGGCGGCGTGTCGGCAGGACAAAGGCCAGATTGATTGCAAAACGCGGCTCGGCCGTCGGGTTGTCGATGACAAAATCGAAATCCGCGATCTCTCCTGCGTGTACCGGAGCGGCGCGTTGTTCGCGGACCGAAAGCTGCACGAGATTGCGGTGGGTCTGGTACATGCTGATAAGAGCAATGCTCAAAATCGAAAAGGCGAGCAGGTAGCCCAATTGCAGGTTGAAATTCAGCGAGCCGTACCATACGGTCAGCGCCACGACAGCCAAACCGAAGCCGGCACGCGTGGGAAGAATGAAGATACGATGCCGTTCGAGTGTGAGGTCGCCAAGGGGCTCGCCGTGGCGCCGCAACAGCCACGCTTCCAAGCTCGGCCGCAAGGCATGGAGAAACGCGCTCACGTGGATTGCCCCCGTTGCATTCGATTCACGGTACCGCCACCGATTGCAACAGATGGGTCGACAGTTCGCGGCCGTGCAGCGCGCGGCTGCCGTCGCGCGTTGCCGCGCGCAAGCGGTGACCCACGACGCTCGGAACGATATTCTGCACGTCCTCCGGAATGACGTGGTCGCGTCGGTCCAGCCAGGCCCAGGCGCGCGCCGCAGCCAGCAGCGCCAGGCCCGCCCGCGGACTTAGGCCGTCAACATAGGTTCCCGAACTTCGCGAGTGTGCCAGCAGCGCCTGCACATAGTCCAGGAGGGCATCGGAACAATAGACCTTCTTCACCTCCTCCTGCGCCGCCAGCAGCTCGGAGGCACGCGACAGTGCCGGCATGGATTTGAGCATGTCGCGGCGTGACTCACCGGCAAGCAGAGCGCGCTCTGCGGCGTGATCCGGGTAGCCCAAGGATATGCACATCAGGAACCGATCCAGCTGCGATTCGGGGAGCGGAAACGTACCGATCTGGTGCAGGGGATTCTGGGTGGCAATGACGAAGAACGGCTGCGGTAGCGGGCGCGCCATGCCGTCAATGGACACTTGGCTCTCCTCCATGGCCTCGAGAAGCGCGCTTTGCGTCTTGGGACTGGCGCGATTGATCTCGTCGGCCAGCAGGACCTCGGAGAAGATCGGTCCTGGATGGAAAGCAAACTGCGCGCTCGTGCGCTCGTATACGGAGACTCCGATGACGTCCGACGGCAGCAGATCGCTGGTGAACTGGATTCGGCGAAACGGCAAGCCGAGGGAAATCGCGATCGCATGTGCCAAGGTCGTCTTGCCGACACCGGGGGCATCCTCGATCAAGAGGTGTCCGCCGGCGAGCAGGCAGGTCAAACTTTGGCGGATCTGAAGATCCTTGCCGACAATTACGGTCGCTATGCGTGCCGCACAAGCCTGGAATTTCTCTAACATTGGCAAATGGATTTCGGGAAGGGGAAAGAGTCTTGAATACGGGGTTGTTGTCGCACGGCGCTTGCGCGGCGCACGAAATGGGAAGCTGGCACCCAGAGTGTCCCGCGCGTCTCGCAGCGATCCAGGATCGCCTGATCATCTCCGGACTTGCACCGCACCTGGAATACGTCGAGGCGCCGCAAGCGCCGATTGCCGCACTTGCCCGAGCCCATGATCCGGCATTCATAAGGATGTTGCAACGCAAAACCCCGACGAGTGGATATTACGCGCTTGATCCTGACACACTGCTGTGCCCGAGTTCCTGGAATGCTGCACTGCACGCCGCGGGAGCGGTGCTGGAGGCCACCGATCAGGTGGTCGCGGGGTCTTTGAGCAACGCGTTCTGCGCCGTCCGACCGCCCGGCCACCATGCACGTCCGGGCGCCGGCATGGGTTTTTGCCTCCTGAACAACATTGCTATCGGCGTAATGCACGCGCTCGAGGTGCACGGCATGGAACGGGTCGCGGTGGTCGATTTCGATGTGCATCACGGCAATGGCACGGAAGAGATACTCGCGGCAATCGACCATGGCAATGAGCGCGTCCTGATGACAAGTTTTTTCCAGCATCCCTTCTACCCGTACTCTGGCACCGAGAATCCAATGGAAAACATGGTCAACGTGCCGTTACCTGCTGGATCCAACGGGGCGCGCGTGCGCGCGGTGGTCGATGAGATATGGATTCCGCGATTGGAGAAGTTCCGCCCCCAAATGATTTTTGTCTCGGCCGGATTCGATGCGCATCGCGAGGACGAAATCGGGCAGATGAGCCTGGTTGAGGCCGACTACGCGTACATCACTGAACGCTTGATGCAGGTCGCGCGGCAGCACAGCCAGGGCCGCATCGTAAGTTCTCTGGAGGGCGGCTATAACTTGAGCGCGCTCGGGCGCAGCGTGGCCACCCATGTTCGTGTGCTGGCCCAGCTGTGATTGCCGTGCGTGCTGCTGCGGATTTGCCAAGCCACCCCCCATCACCGCCGGACACGGAGACACCATGAACGCCAGCATCGCAGATTCCCCGCCGGTCAGCGCAGCCCTGCTCACGCGTCAGCAGGTCGATGGCGTTTTGCATCTGACGCTGAATCGGCCGCTGCAATTCAACGCTCTCTCGGAGGAAATGCTTGCCGCCCTGCGTCAGGCGCTTGCCGAGGTCGCTGTCGACGCCTGCGTGCGGGTGCTGGTGATCGGCGGCGCGGGCAAGGCGTTTTGCGCTGGGCACGACCTGCGCCAGATTCAGGACAATCCCCGCCCGGACTACTACCGATGGCTGTTCGCCGAGTGCGCCAAGTTCATGGGGCAACTTCGCAGCATCCCGCAACCCGTCATCGCACGCGTGCACGGGGTTGCCACCGCCGGCGGTTGCCAGCTGGTTGCCTCCTGCGACCTGGCGGTTGCGTCGACTGCGGCCCGCTTTGCCACTTCCGGAATCAACATCGGGCTGTTCTGTGCGACGCCGGCGGTCCCATTGACCCGCAATGTCGGTCAGAAACAGGCATTTGAAATGCTGTTCACGGGCGAGTTCATCGACGCGGACGCGGCCCGGCAATGTGGCCTGGTCAACCGCGTCGTGCCGCCCGATCGCCTGGATGAAGAAATCGGCCGCCTCACCAGTTCGATTCTCGCTAAGCCCGCAAACATCGTCGCCGCGGGCAAGGAACTGTTCTATCGCCAGCGGGAAATGGGGACCGACGCCGCTTATCAGCTGGCCGTGCAAACCATGGCCTGCAACCTGATGGAACCGGCTGCTCAGGAGGGCATCAACGCGTTCCTGAACAAGCGCAAGCCGAACTGGCCCAACGCCAGCAGCTGAACCGGCGCGGCCGTCGCGGTTCGGGCTACGGCCGGCCACCCAGGGCCAAGCGCACCTGCTCCAGTGCTGTGGGATCCTCGATCGTCGTAAGATCGCCTGCATCGCGACCCTCGCAGATCGCCTGAATCGTCCGCCGCAGCAGCTTGCCCGAGCGGGTCTTCGGTAGCCCCGCAACGAAATGCACGCGCGAAGGACGCGCGACGGCGCCCAGTTGGCTGTCGACGAGCTTGAGGATTTCCCCTTCCATCTGCGCCCGTGCGGCGGGGTCCGCCACTTCGGCGGGGTTGCGCACGACGGCAAAGGCGATCGCGACCTGGCCTTTGAGCGCGTCGGCGATGCCAACCACGGCGACTTCCGCCACGCCCGGGTGCGAGCTGATCGATTCCTCGATTTCGCGCGTCCCCAAGCGATGGCCGGCGACATTGATCACGTCGTCGGTGCGGCCAAGGATGAAGTAGTAGCCGTCGTTGTCGCGAATGCCCCAATCAAAGGTCGAATAAACGCTGCGGCCCGGGACGCTGTGCCAGTACGTGCTGACAAAGCGTTCATCATCGCCCCAGATGGTGCTCATGCAGCCGGGTGGCAATGGTCCAACAATGGCCACCACCCCCTTGGCATTGCTGCCGACCTCCGCGCCGGTGGTTTCGTCGAACAGGCGAACGTCGTAGCCGTAGCAGGGCACACCCGGGCTGCCGAACTTGGCGGGCAATGCCTCGACGCCGCGCGGCGTTGCGATGATCGGCCAGCCGGTTTCGGTTTGCCAGTAGTTGTCGACGACGGGTTTGCCGATTCCCTCCGAGATCCAGTGGGCGGTGGGCTCGTCGAGCGGTTCGCCAGCGAGGAACAGCGCCTTTAGCGAGGACAGGTCATGCCGCCGCAGCAATGCTGGATCCTGTTTCTTGAGGACACGGATGGCCGTCGGCGCCGAGAACATGACATTGACGCGGTACTGCTCGACGATGCGCCACCAAATCGCGCCATCGGGACGGATCGGCGTTCCTTCGTAGACGATCGTGGCCATCCCGGCGAGCAGCGGGCCATAGACGATATAGCTGTGACCGACGACCCAGCCGATATCGCTGGTTGAAAAATATGTCTCCCCGGCCTCGCCGCCAAACACGTGCTTCATGGATGCCGCCAGCGCGACCGCATAGCCGCCGGTGTCGCGTTGCACCCCCTTGGGCCGGCCCGTCGTGCCCGAGGTGTACAGGATGTACGAGGGCTCGTTTGATTCGAGCCAGGCGCATTCAACCTTGCTATCCCATTGCTTGCGCCGCTCCACCGCAAAGTCCACGTCGCGCCCTGGCGCAAGCGCCATCGGCGCCAGCCCGCGGTTGACCATTAGCACATGTTCGGGCGCGAAGCTCGCCAGCTCGATCGCCTGGTCCAGCAGCATCTTGTACGGGACCGCCTTGCCCGAGCGCGACCCCGCATCCGCGGAGACGATGACCTTGGGGCGGGCATCGTCGATCCGCGTTGCGAGGCTGTGCGAGGCAAAGCCGCCGAAAACCACGGAATGAATCGCGCCGATGCGCGCGCAGGCGAGCATGGCAAACACCGCCTCGGGGATCATCGGCATGTAGACCAGGACCCGGTCGCCGCGAAGCACGCCCAGCGCGAGCAGGACGGCGGCGAACCGGTTCACCTCCCGATGGAGTTCGGCAAAACTATATGTCTTCTCCGTGCCGGTCTCGGTCGAGACGTATATCAGCGCGGGCTGGTCGGCGCGCGAGGGCAGGTGCCGGTCGATTGCGTTGTAGCAAAGGTTGGTGCTTGCCCCCGGAAACCAGCGCGCAAAAGGTGGCCGTGAAGCATCGAGCACCCGGTCGACCGGGCTCTTCCACTCGATAAGTTCGGACTGCTCGCGCCAGAAGGCCTCGGGTTGCTGGAGCGAGCGTGCGTGAAATTCGCTATACCGGCTCATTGCTCTCTTTCTGCACTAGGCGTGGGATTGGAAGCTCCCACGTTCTGCTGCTGGCGAATCAGCCGAATCAGGGGATTGAGTTGTTCGAGCAGCCGTGGAAGGTGCGCGACGACTTCCGCGGAGCGTCCCGATCCGATCAGTGCTAGGGCCAGGTTGACGTCCATCGAGCCGGTTTCCCCGCGCGGGTCAAAGCCCACGGCCTTGCCCGACTCGACCGCGCCGAGCATGATGCGCCGGGATCGGGAGCTTTGCGCCATCTGCGCGCGCCTTTGCGCCTGCGCACGCAGGTCGACCGCGCCGCGCCGCAATTCCTCCGATAGTGTTGCTACTCCGATACAGGTCCAGACTTCGACCCCGGGGCCGGCAGCGTCGACGTTTTCCAGGACCTTGCGCAGGCGCGCCGCAAATCGCAGCATGTCGGTCATGCCGTTATTCTGCGTCGCAACACAGAATTCCGTCTTGTCCGACCGTGTCGCCAGATCTTCGAGCCGGATCGAGGCGCTCAAGGCGCGCCCGACGAGCTTCATGCGCTGTTCGATCTCGCCATCCCAGGCTTCGTTGTGCGACATCGTCAATTCGACGCGGATGCAGATCAGCGCCAGGTCTAGTAGTGCGCGGCGCGCATAGGAAAGCAGCTTGTCAACCTGCTTGTCGAAGGCCGGCAGGGTCAGTAGTTCGGTATCCGGATCGACCGTTCGCGCCGATTCGAGCTCGGTGCGGCTCTCCACGAGCGCATCGCGAGTATTCGCCAGATCGACGAGTACTCGCACGCGCGACAGCAATTCGCTGGCTGCATCCTGCGCCGGAGGCTCGCCGACGACGAGCTCGGTGGCCTCCAGCGCCACGACCCGCTGGCTATCGGCAGCATTGACGCGCTCGAGCAGCGCAATTGCCGGCATTTCACGAATTCGCTGTACCTTGGAGGCGCGCAGGCGAGCGAGCAGGTCAAATCCGCGGATCGAGGGTGCCGCTACCTCGGCGATTACGATGCGTATCGAGGCATCCAGCAGCACCGCCTGCCAGGCGGCTTCTGCATCGGCGACCTCCCGAACGTCAAATTGCTGACGTACCGACTCGGCGACCGCCCCGCGGGAAATCCGCCCACTATCGGCCAAAAGGATCCTCGGGCGGGCCGTTTGCGGCGACGGCGCCGCGCCGGCCTCCGGCACCGGAGGCTGCGCCGCGCCTTGCGTATTGTTTCCTCGTAGAGTCACGCCGATACCACCTTCCGGGTCCGGAACATGCCGTTCGTCCTCAACATATCACGTAGCGCGGGCAATTGCTCCTATCAAATCAAGGGGTCGGAGCCGAAATGGCGGAAACGGCCAGGTTTTGTTGCACTCGCGCCAGGACCTCGGAAATCGTCTTGGCTTGCACCGCGACCGCCTGTTCTCCTTCCTCGATCGAGGACTCGCGGGACGCAAAGTCGGTGCTGCCCACCGCACCTAGGGCCGGCCGCAAGACAACGTCCGCTTCGTCCAGTTCCGCCCGCGCAATTACCTGTCCCATGATGTTGAACGTTTGCAACAGGATGTCAAAGGCCCCCGTGGTGCTTTGATAGGCCGGCTTTTTCGAGATGTCGACCGCAATGACCACGTCGGCGCCCAGGCGCCTGGCCGTGTGCACCGGTATCGGGCTCACCAGGCCGCCGTCGACGTATTCGTGGCCGCCGATTGCCGCTGGCTGAAACACTCCGGGTACGCTGCTCGATGCACGTACGGCCATTCCGACATTGCCCCGCTCGAAGACCATCATTTCCCCGGTGCCCAAGTCGGTAGCCACGATTGCGAGTTTTCGCGGCAGCTTTTCTATCGGCCGCTGATCGACCTGGCGGTTGACAAAATCCTGCAAGGCCTGACCCTTGAATAGCCCGCGCGAGGGCAAGGACCAGTCGGTAAGCGTGGATTCCTCGAACTGCATCGCCACGCGCTGCAGATCTGCGCCATCACGTCCGGAAGCGTACAAGGCGGCAACGAAGCTGCCTACGCTGGTGCCGACGACGATGTCCGGGACGATCCCCCGGGCCTCCAGGGCTCGGATTACGCCGACGTGGGCAAAGCCGCGGGCCGCGCCACCGCCCAGCGCCAAGCCGATCCGCAGGGGGCGCGATGCTGGGGCCGGCGGCGGCACAGGGACCTGCGGTTCGACCAGCGGCGTGGCCGAGAGCTCGGGCGTAATCGGCGCAGCCGGCACGATCGAGGCCAACGGGGCCGCCTGGGAAGCCAGGGCGCCGGGCGCCGCCGCGACCGGTGATTGCTTGGCAACGGAATCCGCGCCGGGCGGCAGCGTCTGGCAGCCGACCAGCAGCGCTCCGATAATTGCGGTTAATGCGCGCCGAGCAGGAAACTTTGCGGTTGCCATCAGGGACATGAAACCATAGAGCCAGGTAAAAGCAGGACAGCGCGGTGACGCTTGGGCGCACGCCGGGCGGAGGGCGCTGCAAATATGCCGCTCGCAAAGGAGGGGAAATGGCCGTCCCGGGCACCGACGTCATTGTATTAGGCGCAGGCCACAACGGCTTGGTTTGCGCGAACTATCTCGCTGCGGCCGGATTGAAGGTCAAGGTACTCGAACGGCGCCCGGTCGTGGGAGGGGCCGCGGTCACCGAGGAGTTTGTTCCGGGATTTCGCAATTCCTCGGCGAGCTATACCGTAAGTCTGCTTCATCCCGTCGTCATTCGCGACCTGCGGCTGGTCGAACGCGGTCTTCGCATCGTCGAAAGGCCGTTTGCCAATTTCGTCCCGCTCGAAGACGGCCGTTCGCTCCGATTCGGGGGCGAGGCGGCGCAGAAGGCAGGCGCGCCGTCAGCAGGCAATCTGGCGCACTTGTCACCCAAGGACGCCGAACGGCTGCCGGCCCACCACGCACGCCTGCAGCGGCTTGCCGACGTGCTGCGCCGGTGGGTGCTGCGCACGCCGCCAGAGCTTGGCGGCCCCTGGGTATTGGCGGATTGGCGCTCCGCGCGCACGAGCGCACGGTTGCTGCTCGAGTTCGGCAAACTGGGACTGCCGGGCCAGCGCGATTTGCTGGACGCCTTCACCAGCAGCGCGGGCCGTTGGCTGGATTCCACGTTCGAATGCGATGCGCTCAAGGCCGCGCTCGGCTGGGATTCGATCGTCGGCAACTTTGCCAGCCCATACACGGCCGGCTCTGCCTATGTCCTGCTGCATCACTGCTTTGGCCAGGTCAACGGGAAACCGGGTGCCTGGGGTCACGCACTCGGGGGCATGGGACGCATCACGACCCTGATGGCCGAGGAGGCGCAATCCCGCGGCGTGCAGATTGAACGCGAATGCGAAGTGCGCCGGGTGCTCGTGGAACAGGGGCGGGCCGTCGGTGTTGCACTGGCCGATGGCAGGCAACTGTCGGCCCGCGCCGTCGCCGCCGGCGTCAACCCCAAGCTCCTGTATCAAAAGCTGGTGGACCCTGGGGTTCTGACCGATGATTTTCGCGCCGCAATCGGGGAGTATCGCTGCGGATCAGGTTCGTTTCGTGTCAATGTCGCGCTTTCTGAACTGCCCGATTTCGTGTGCCAGCCGGGCACCCACGCTCAGGAGCATCACGCCAGCGGCATTCTCCTGGGGCCGTCCTTGCACGCCATGGACCGGGCCTGGCACGATGCGGTTCGCCACGGGCATTCCCGGGTGCCGATCATCGAGATGCTGCTTCCGAGCGTCGTCGACGAATCGCTCGCACCTCCGGGACGCCACGTTGCCAGCCTGTTTTGTCAGCATTTTGATCCGGCGCCCGCCGGCGGTTGGGACGCCCGCAAAGACGCAGCGGTGGAGGCGATTTTCCAGGTGGTCGATACGTATTGCCCCAATTTTCGGCGCTCCCTGCTGGGCTACAAGGCATGGACGCCGCTCGATCTGGAGCGCGACTATGGGCTGGTCGGCGGCGATATCTTTCATGGCCAGCTCGCGCTCAACCAGCTGTTTTGCTTTCGCCCCCTGATCGGCAACGCGCGCTACCGTGGTCCCATTGCCGCGCTGTACCATTGCGGGTCGGGATCCCATCCGGGCGGTGGCGTGACCGGTGCCCCCGGACACAATGCCGCGCGCGAGATCCTGCGCGACTGGAGCGTGCTGCGGCGGGGTGCCAGCCAGAGCACTTCGTATAATTTGCCGCCGGAACCGGCACCATAGCCGGTCTACGCCGGCAGCGTCGCAAGGATGGCACGGAAGAGACCGAACCCATACGATCGGAAAACCGATGAAAGTGCTGGTCTGCGTCAAGCGAGTGGTCGATTTCAACGTCAAGGTTCGCGTCAAGCCCGATCAAACGGGAGTCGATGTCGCGAACGTCAAGATGTCGATGAATCCCTTCGACGAAATCGCGGTCGAGGAAGCGATGCGCCTCAAGGAGGCGTCGGTAGCCACCGAGATCGTTGCCGTCTCCTGCGGTGTGAGCCAGTGCCAGGAGACCTTGCGCACCGCGCTAGCCATCGGCGCCGATCGCGCCATTCTCGTGGAGACCGACGCAGAATTGCAGCCGTTGGCGGTGGCAAAACTGCTGGCGGCCCTGACCGAGCGCGAACAGCCGCAACTGGTGATCCTGGGCAAGCAGGCAATCGACGATGACGCGAACCAGACCGGGCAAATGCTGGCGGCATTGCGATCCATGCCGCAGGCGACGTTTGCGTCCCGTCTGCGGATCGCGGACGGCTGGGCGGAAGTCACGCGCGAGGTCGATGGAGGGCTGGAGACGGTCTCGGTGCGCTTGCCGGCGGTGGTCACCACCGACTTGCGCTTGAATGAGCCCCGTTACGTGACACTGCCCAATATCATGAAGGCGAAGAAGAAGCCGCTGGAGATCGTGTCGCCCGCCAGCCTGGGTGTCGACGTAGTGCCGCGTCTGAAGACCCTCAAGGTGAATGAACCGCCGCAGCGCCAGGCGGGCATTCGCGTCCCGGACGTTGCGACGCTGGTGGCCAAATTGCGCGATGAAGCCAAGGTAATCACGTGATTTTCGGGGCGGGAAAATGAGAGCACTGGTACTGGCGGAACACGACAACGCGACGCTCAAGGCGGCAACGCGCAACGTCGTCACGGCTGCGGCGCAGGCGGCGGGTACGGTCGATATTCTGGTTGTCGGCAGTAACTGCGCGGTGGTAGCGCAGCAGGCGCGCACGATCGCCGGCGTGAGCAAGGTGCTCGTGGCCGACGCGCCGTACTTTGCCGATGCGCTCGCGGAAAACATCGCTCCACAGATTCTTGCGGCGGCCAAGAACGGCTACACGCACGTGTTCGCGCCGGCCAGCGGCTTCGGCAAGAACGTGCTCCCGCGCGTTGCCGCGCAGCTTGACTGCGCGCAGGTCTCCGATGCCATCGCGGTCGTGGCCCACGACACCTTTGCGCGTCCGATTTACGCCGGCAATGCGATCGCGACGGTGCAATGCACCGATCCGGTTGTCTTTGCCACGGTCCGGCCTACCAGCTTTGCCGCAGCCGCCGACGGCGGAACGGCCGCCGTGGAAGAGCTCACGGCCGTTGCCGACACCGGTATCTCGCGGTTCGTCGGCCGGGAGATTGCCAAGTCCGATCGTCCGGAGCTCCAGGGGGCCAAGGTGGTTGTCTCCGGCGGGCGTGCGCTCGGATCGGCGGAGAATTTCAAGCTTCTCGACCGGCTCGCCCATCGCCTGAACGCGGCCTTGGGTGCCTCGCGTGCCGCGGTCGACGCCGGGTATGCCCCCAATGATTGGCAGGTCGGACAAACGGGGAAGATCGTGGCGCCGCAGCTGTATATTGCCATCGGAATCTCGGGGGCGATCCAGCATTTGGCGGGGATGAAGGATGCCAAGGTGATCGTCGCCATCAACAAGGACGCCGATGCGCCGATCTTCCAGGTGGCCGACTACGGGCTGGTCGCCGATTTGTTCCAGGCGGTGCCGGAGTTGATTGAAAAGCTTGGCTAACGAGATGAGCTACAAGGCACCGCTTCGGGAAATGCAGTTCGTGGTTCACGAGCTTGCCGGCTTGCGGACCGTGCAGGCCTTACCCGGTTTCGAGGATGCCAGCGATGAGATCGTTGGCGCCGTGCTGGAGGAATGCTCCAAGCTCATGAGCGAGGTGATCGCGCCGCTGAACCGGGTGGGCGACACGCAGCCGGCCCGGTGGGCGGACGGAGCGGTCACGACGTCGCCGGGATTTCAGCGGGCATTTCGCGCCTTTGTCGATGGCGGTTGGCAAGGCGTGATGCACCCGAGCCGGCATGGCGGCCAGGGCCTGCCCAAGTTGGTCGCGACGCCGTGCCTGGAAATGTTGCAGGCCGCCAACCTGTCGTTCGCGCTGTGCCCGCTCCTGACCGATGGTGCGATCGAGGCATTCCTGATCGCCGGCTCCGAAGAACAACAACAGCGCTACGTGCCCAAGCTCATCGATGGCAGCTGGACCGGAACCATGAATCTGACCGAGCCGCAGGCCGGCTCGGACCTTTCCCTGGTGCGCACGCGCGCGGAGCGCCAGTCCGATGGGCGCTACCGCATCTTCGGGCAAAAGATCTTCATCACGTACGGCGAGCACGACCTGGCGGAGAACATCGTGCACCTCGTGCTGGCGCGCACCAGCGATGCGCCCCCTGGAGTCAAGGGGCTCTCGCTGTTCGTCGTGCCCAAGTTCGTCCCAGGTGTTGACGGCCGCATCGGCGCCCGCAACGACGTCTACTGCGCTTCGCTCGAACATAAGCTCGGCATCAAGGGCAGTCCGACGGCGGTGCTGATTTTCGGTGATGGGCGCGGAGAGCTTGGTCCCGGTGCCATCGCCGAGCTCGTGGGGGAAGAGAATCGCGGGCTGGAAATGATGTTCATCATGATGAACGCCGCGCGCTTCCAGGTTGGTCTGCAGGGAATAGCAATCGGCGAGCGCGCCTACCAGCAAGCGGCGGCCTTTGCCCGTGAGCGTGTGCAAGGTCGGGCGGTGGAGGGTTCCCCGGGACCCGTGGCAATCATCGAGCATCCGGATGTGCGCCGCATGCTGATGTTCATGCGTTCGCATATCGAGGCGGCGCGCGCGATTGCCTATGTGGCCGCCGCGTATGGCGACTTGGCACGACACCATTCTGACAGCGGGGAGCGCGCGCGCTCCCAGGCGCTGTACGAGTACCTGGTTCCCGTCGTCAAGGGCTGGAGCACCGAGATGGCGGTCGAGGTGACGTCGGTCGGCATCCAGGTCCACGGCGGAATGGGCTTTATCGAGGAGACTGGGGCCGCGCAGCACTATCGTGATGCCCGCATTCTTCCGATCTATGAAGGTACGACCGCGATCCAGGCCAACGATCTGCTCGGGCGCAAGACGGTGCGCGATGCCGGCGCCACGGCTGGCCTGTTGATCGAGCAGATGCGTGCCACGCTCGCGCAGGTCCGGACACAGTCCGGTGATGATTTTGCGGCGATCGCGACGCAATTGGAGTCCGCAATCGTCGCCTACCGTGCTGCGATCGATTATTTCCTGCGCGGTTTCGGCGGAGACATCCGCGCAGCGTTCGCCGGGTCGGTACCGTACCTCAAGCTCGCCGGCATCGTGCTCGGCGGTTGGCAATTGGCTCGAGCCGCGCTCATCGCCCGGCAACGGCTGGCGACCGGCGATGATCCGTTTTATCGCGCCAAGATCGCGACCGCGCGATTTTTCGCCGACCATGTGCTTTCGACCGTGCCGGCACTGCTCGCAGCCATCGAGGCCGGTGGCGCGGGCGCACTCGCGTTGGACGCCGCGGATTTTTAGCAGGCGGCTCCTCGGCTGACTCGACCGGTTGTGGGACCCGGCGGGCCAGGAACGCTTCCCATTCGCTTGACGTCGAGACCGCGCACTCGCCATTTTGCGGTAGCCGGGATCAATGCGCGGCGGCTATATAGTTATTGGCTATTGATACGATAAGTACAATTCATTTGTTTAATCAAGCCGCGACGCGTAGATTGCACAATACCGACCGATTTCGGAAGGATCGCGCTGCAGCGATGGATCAACCAGGAGAGTTTCATGGCACTGAAGGGATCGAAGACAGAGGACAATTTGAAGGCTGCATTTGCCGGTGAGTCGCAGGCAAATCGGCGCTATCTGTATTTTGCGGCAAAGGCCGACGTCGAGGGTTACAACGACGTTTCCGCCGTTTTCCGTTCCACGGCCGAAGGCGAGACCGGCCATGCCCATGGGCACCTCGAGTACCTCGAACAAGTCGGTGATCCGGTAACCGGGTTGCCGATTGGACCGACGCGCGCCAATCTGAAGGCCGCGATCGCCGGGGAGACGCACGAATACACCGACATGTATCCGGGGATGGCCAAGACGGCGCGGACCGAGGGGTTCGAGGAGATCGCCGACTGGTTTGAAACCCTTGCCAAGGCGGAACGCTCGCACGCAAATAAGTTTCAAAAGACGCTCGACGCGATCGTCGACTGAAGTCATACCGTGGCCGCGATGCGCGCATCGCGGCCACGGTAGGGCGCCGCAGCTGGACCGTCGCGGTAATGCGTCGCCGGCGCATTTGATCTGCCGCTGCGCCTTTTTGCGCTCGCTGCTGCCGCCTCACGAAGGTTTCACGCGAGCGTCCCGATGTACCGGATTGAGACCAAACCATGAGCGTCAAGGAAGGAAGCCTCGAGGCACCGACACGGCATCCCATCGCCTGGGACAAGCCCGAATTTTGGGACGAGGCCGGGCTGGAAAAGGAGCTGGAGCGAGTATTTGATATCTGCCACGGCTGTCGACGCTGCGTGAACCTGTGCGGGGCGTTCCCGACGCTGTTCGACCTGGTCGACGCGAGTTCCAGCGGCGAGCTGGAGGCGGTCGCCAAGGAGCGCTACGTCGAGGTTGTCGACCAATGCTACCTGTGCGACGTGTGCTTCATGACCAAGTGCCCGTACGTGCCGCCGCATCCCTGGAACCTGGATTTCCCGCACCTGATGCTGCGCGCCAAGGCGGTCGCATTTCGCAAGACCGGCGGCAGGCTGCGTGACCGGATCCTGTCCTCCACCGATCGCCTTGGATACTTTGCCGGCATCCCGATCGTGACGCAGGCCGTCAACACCGTGAATCAAAGCGGTGCCGGGCGTTTGGTCACCGAGAAGCTGCTCGGGGTCGATCGCCGGGCCTGGCGACCGGACTACGCGCAAACCAAGTTTCGCCGCTCGGCGCATGCCGACGCCTCGACGCCGGTTCGCGACGGTGCCCGTACGCCGGGCAAGGTCGCAGTCTTTTCGACGTGTTACGTCAACTACAACGAGCCCGGCATCGGCCACGACTTGCTCAAGATCCTGGCGCACAACGAGATTCCGCACGTGCTGGTGGAAAAGGAGGCCTGCTGCGGCATGCCCAAGCTAGAGCTGGGTGATCTGGACGGCGTGCGTCGCCTGAAGGAGATCAACATACCGGTGCTGGCCCGCCTGGCACGGGATGGCTATGCGATCCTGGCTGCGATTCCGTCCTGTACGCTGATGTTTTCCAAGGAATTGCCATTGCTGTTTCCCGGCGATGCCGAGGTCAAGCAGGTCAGCGAGGCGATGTGGGATCCTTTCGAATACTTGGTAGCACGCAATAAGGATGGCCTGCTCAAGAACGAATTTCCCAGACCGCTGGGGGCGGTTTCGTATCACGTTCCTTGTCATAGCCGGGTGCAGAACCTGGGCCGCAAGACCGAGGAGGTCCTCAAGTGGATTCCACAGACCTCGGTCACCACGGTGGAGCGCTGTTCGGGACACGCCGGTACCTGGGGCGTGAAGAAGGAATATCACGCCATGGCAATGAAGATCGGCAAACCGGTGTTCAAAAGCATGGCGCAGCCCCAATCGGACTTCATCAGCTCCGACTGCCAGTTGGCCGGGCACCATATCGAACAGGGAATGGAGCAGCTTGGCGGCGCGGCGATTTCCGGCAAGCGACCACAGCTCGCGCATCCGATCACGCTGGTGCGCATGGCCTACGGCATCGAGTAGCAAAGAGGAAGCGAGCGGACCATGAGCACAATCTCCCCGTCGAGCCTGTTGACGCTGGAAGCGTATTCGAAGCAACGCAAGGATTTTCGCAGCCGGGTGTTGGCGCACAAGAAGAACCGGGCGGTGCACGTCGGATCGCATGTCACCTTGATTTTCGAGGACGAGATAACGATCCGCTACCAGGTGCAGGAGATGCTGCATATCGAGAAGACTTTTGAAGAGCAGGGCATACGCGACGAACTCGATGCCTACAATCCTCTAATTCCGGATGGCACCAACCTCAAGGCGACGATGATGATCGAATATGAGGACCCCGAGGAGCGCGCGCGCGAACTCGCACGTCTGATCGGCATCGAGAACCGCGTGTACGTCCAGGTGGAGGGCATGGAGCGCTGCTATGCAATTGCAGACGAGGACCTGGCGCGTGAGAACGAGCAAAAGACCTCGTCCGTGCATTTCCTGCGCTTCGAGTTCCCTGCGGCGGCCATCGCGGGATTTCGCAGTGGCCGCAGCGTGGCGATCGGGGTCGATCACCCAAACTACCGCGCACGCGTCGAGGCGATTGCCACCGAGGTGCGGGATTCGCTTGCCAAGGATTTCGCCTGAGGCAATTTCAAAATAACCGCTGCTGGGCCTCGGGCGGCTCCGGAACGCGGAAGCGGCTGCAATCGAGCGCATCGTGTTGCTGCCCAATCCGCAACCTCCTGCAGGCCAGTTCAAAGCGTTGCCGTAACAGCGTGGCGTAGGCCCCGGTGCCTTTCATGCGCGTGCCGAACCCAGGCTGGTAGTCACGGCCGCCGCGCATCTGGCGAACCAGGCTCATGACGTGCTCGGCGCGCAGCGGTGCCGATTCCCGCAGCCATTCCACGAACAGGTCGCGAACCTCGAGCGGCAGGCGCAGCACCACGTAGGAGGCCCGGCATGCGCCGGCCTTCGCGGCCGCCTCCAGCACCGCCTCCATGTCCTGGTCCGTGAGCGCCGGAATGATGGGCGCCACGATGACGCCCGCCGGGACGCCCGCCTGTGCCAGCTGCCGGATCGCTTCGAGCCGGCGCGCGGGCGCACTGGCGCGCGGCTCCATCGTGCGCGCGATCTTGCGATCAAGGCTGCCGATCGAGATCAATACGCGCACCAGGTTCTGGCGCGCCATCTGCTGGAGCAGGTCAAGGTCGCGCAAGATCAAAGCGGACTTGGTCGTGATGGCAACCGGGTGGCCAAAGGCCGCCAGGGTCTGCAGCACGGAGCGCGTGATGCGAAGATCTTGTTCGATGGGTTGGTAGGGATCGGTGTTGGCTCCCAGAGCAAGCATCGCCGGCTGGTAGCCGGGTTTGCGCAGTTCGCGATCGAGTAGTTCGGCCGCGTTGCTCTTGGCGAACAGCCGGGTTTCAAAGTCCAAGCCGGGGGACAGCCCGAGGTAGGCGTGGCTGGGACGTGCGTAGCAATAGACGCAGCCGTGTTCGCAGCCGCGATAGGGATTGATCGATCGGTCGAAGGGTACGTCCGGCGACTGGTTGCGGCTGATGATCGTGCGCGCCTGCTCCTGCGTGACGCAGGTCTTGATCGTGGGGACGAGCTCCGGTGCCTGCCACGCGGTGTCTTCGTCGCCGGGCCTCGCGCGGCTTTGTGCGGGGCCCAGCGCGGCCTGCGGCGCGATCCCGGTCGATTGCGCAAAGTCGCGTACCGTGCGGTTCTCGTCCCGGCCGGCCGCCTGGTGCGCGTGTTCGAGATATTCCGGGTCGATCTCATGCACCGCTTCGGAAAAGCGCGATTCGCGGTTGCTGCGGGCGCCGCGCCCCTTCAGATCGGCAAATGTACCCGTAAGCAGCGCAGTTCGGATGGCTTTCACGCACGCCTCACCCAGTAGATAGTGTATAAAATAACAGTATACGTCCCCTTTCGCAGGGCATCGGCAAGGGCTCCCAACGCAAGCAGATGCGTCGTCTAGTCATCACACACAAGGATCGTTTGTTGCGCTTCGGTAGCGAATTGGTCTTTGCGCTCTGTGCCCATCAGCGGATTGAAATCGTGATAATCCACAAAGGCGATCAGCCAAGTTTCGAGGAAGATCTTGCGAAAGACGTTCTCGAAATAATCACGGTGTTTTCGGCTCGCCTGTACGGCAGCCGCAGCAAGAAAAACAAGAAGCTGATAGAGGCAATCAAGACCGCCGCCGAGTCGTAATCATGCACCGCGTCCACAAAATCAGACTCGACCCTACACAAGCCCAGGCGACGTACTTCGCCCGCGCGTGTGGCACGGCCAGGTTTGCCTACAATTGGGCGCTCGCCGAATGGAAACGCGAATACGAAGCAGGCGGCAAGCCTAGCGAAATCTCGCTGCGCAAGCGACTTAACTCGATCAAGGCGACCGAGTTTCCCTGGATGCTCGAAGTCTCGAAGACGGCCCCGCAACAGGCGATCAAGAATCTCGGCGCGGCGTTTCAGCATTTCATCCGGCGCGTCAAGTTGGGTCAGAAACCCGGCTATCCGACATTCAAACGCAAAGGCGTCCGCGACTCGTTCCGCGCTGATAATGGTCCGCTCGATGCTACCAGTCATGCGGTCTTGGTCGAAGGTCAGACGATCAAACTGCCACGCTGCGGACTAGTCCGCATGCGCGAATCGCTGCGGTTCGATGGTCGCGTTCTATCCGCGGTAGTCAGTCGCGCAGCAGACGGATGGTATGTTGCGATCCTGGTCGATACGGCTAACTGTCTCGCGCGTGTCGCCGACCATGGCGCAGTCGGTGTTGATCTTGGCGTGGCGACTCTTGCGACGCTTAGTACCGGGCTGACAGTCCCGGCATTGAAACCGCATCGGGCCGCGTATAAGCGGCTGGCGCGACTGTCCCGCAGTCTTAGTCGCAAGCAGAAAGGCAGCCACAACAGGGTCAAGGCGAAAATCAAGCTGGCCCGGTTGCATCAGCGCATCGGCAACGTGCGTGCCGACGCGCTGCACAAGCTGACCACAAAACTCGCGACCGAGTTCACTACCATCGGCATCGAAGACTTGAACGTCGCCGGGATGCTGCAAAATCGTTCGTTGGCCCGATCCATTGCCGGCAGCGGATTCGCAGAATTCCGGCGACAGTTGGAATACAAGTCGGCGATGACCGGCGCGGACGTGGTGGTCGTGGATCGGTTTTTCCCGTCGAGCAAGACTTGCTCGGACTGCGGAACGATCCACGAAATGCCGCTGTCGAGCCGCCGGATGGTATGCGAGTGCGGCTGCGATATGGACCGCGATCTGAACGCGGCGATCAATATTCGGCGTCAAGCTCTGGCGCATCAGTCTGTGGAGAATGAAGCTCTGGCCGTCGCTTCGGTGACGACGAAACTGCATTCGGCGAAGCAGAAAATAGTAGGTTTATGCAGCTATGCGTAGACTCTGTGGAGCGGATGGTGGTCGTCTGCGCGGATCCTGGGCGGGTACACGGGGGATCCGGCCGACAAGGGCGATAGCCGGTCGGCAACCGGCCTCTACCGGGACTGAATGCAAACCGAGGCCTCAGGCATGGACCCGTCACGCCGAGCCGGCATCACCCTCGGCCGGCGGTCGCGCTGGGCCGCGCTCCTTCGCGCCTTGCCGGCGCATGCTTCCGGCAACCATGTCGAAACAAAAGAGGCGACATTCGAGCGCGCCGTTAAAGAGCACCGTCTTGGCGGATTCGCGCAGGCGCATCTGTTGCGGTAATTTTCGATCCGAGCTCAAGAGCCAGACCTGCCAGCCGGCGAATTTGCGCTTTAGCTGAGCCGCGACGTCGCCCACCATTGCCTGGACGCTGGCCGACTTGGGGCTGCTCTGCTCGCCGTAGGGCGGATTGGTGACGATCATCCCGATCTGTGCCGGAGGCTCACCGACGCGCGCATCGGCGGCCTCGAACACCAGGGACCGGTTTTTTAGCGGGCTGCCCAGTCCCGCGCGCAGGGCGTTGGAATTGGCGATCTCGATCACGCGCGTTGAGATATCGCGCCCGACCAGCTGCATTGGAGCGCGGTCGTTGATTGCGGCGCGAGCTTGCTGCTGCAACGATGTCCAGGCCTTGCGATCGAAGCCGCGCAGGTTCTCAAAACCGAATCGGCGCTGCAGACCGGGTGCGCGTGCAGTCGCGATGCATGCGGCCTCGATGACAATTGTGCCGCTGCCGCAGAATGGATCGAGCAGCGGCCGTTGCGGCGTCCACCCCGCCAGCATCAGCAAGGCCGCAGCCAGGTTCTCCTTGATCGGAGCCTCGCCTTTGTCGGCGCGCCAGCCGCGCTTGAAGAGTGATTCGCCGGACAGATCGATGTACAGCTGCGCCGATCGATCGTTCAGGTGTGCCAGGACCTGGACCTCGGGGTGGACGCGGTCGATCGACGGTCGCGCGCCGCCGCGTTCGCGCGCACGGTCGACGATTGCGTCCTTGACCCGCAAGGTCGCAAACTGCAGGCTGCGCAAGGGGCAACGATTCGCGGTGATGTCGACCCGCAGGCTCTGATGCGGAGAAAACTCGCGTTCCCAGGCGATGCCGTGGGCAAGCTCGTAAAGATCCGCCTCGTTGCGGTAGTCGCCCGCGCCCACGCGCCAGAGCACCCGGCTGGCGATGCGCGAATGCAAGTTGGCGGCGTAGGCGGTTGCCAGCGTGCCGGCAAACTGTGCGCCGCCCGCGCCCGGCGTCACGCTCGAGGCGCCGAGTGCGCGCAGCTCCTGTCCGAGGACCACCTCGAGTCCGCGCGGACAGACCGCAAAGAATAGCTCAGGCACGCGGATCGCCCACGAGCATCGTCCTCGGTTTGCTGCGTCCAATCCCGTGTTGGCGCGCTTGCGTCACGGATTTGCCGGTTGCGCTTTGGCGTCGTTCAAAACGGCTTGACTACAACCAGCACGACGATGGCAAACAGCAGCACGGTCGGAATCTCGTTGAACCAGCGAAACCAGATGTGCGTGTGTCGATTGCTGTCGGATCGAAAACCGGCAAGCATGCGCCCACAGACGTGCTGGAACGCAAGCAGTGCGAGCACCAGCGCGAGCTTGGCGTGAATCCAGCCCTGGCCATGACCGATGTCGTATCCGAGCCAAAGCCAGACCCCGAAGAGCAGGGCGGCGGCCGAGAGCATGTTCGAGAAGCGGTAAAGCTTTGCGGCCATCAGCAGCAAGCGGTCGCGCTCGGCGCCAGGTGCGCGAACCTGCGCCAGGTTGACGAAAATCCGGGGCAGGTAGAACAGGCCGGCGAACCAACCGATCACGAAAAAGACGTGCAGCGTCTTGATCCAGAGCATGCCGCTTAACTGCGGATCTGGCCGTTGCCGAAGACAACGTATTTCAGCGAGGTCAGGCCTTCGAGGCCGACCGGTCCGCGCGCGTGGAGCTTATCGTTGCTGATACCGATCTCGGCGCCCAGTCCGTATTCGAAGCCGTCGGCAAAGCGTGTCGATGCGTTGATCATGACCGAGGCCGAATCGACCTCGCGCAGGAAGCGCATCGCGTTGGCATGGTGCGCGGTCACTATGGCATCCGTGTGGTGGCTGCCGTACGTATTTATGTGCTCAATCGCCGCATCGAGATCGGCAACGACGCGGATCGACAGTATGGGTGCCAAGTACTCGGTGCTCCAGTCCTGTTCGTTGGCCGGCCGAAGCTGAGTAAGGCCGGCCTGGGCGAGGATCGCCAGCGACCGCGGGCAGCAGCGCAATTCGACATCCCTGGCTGCGTAAATATGCCCCAGTTGCGGCAGGACCTCAGGGGCAATGCCGATAGCAACCAGCAAGGTCTCCATCGTATTGCAGGTTCCATAGCGTTGCGTCTTGGCGTTGTCCGCAATTCGTAGCGCCTGCTGCAGGTCGGCCGATTCGTCGATGTACACATGGCAGATGCCGTCCAGGTGCTTGATCATCGGCACGCGGCTTTCGCGCATCAGACGCTCGATGAGGCTGCGCCCGCCACGCGGCACGATGACGTCGATCAGGTCGGGCAGCGTGACCATGTGGCCGACCGCAGCTCGGTCCGTGGTGTCGATCAACTGCACCGCTGTGCGCGGCAGCTGGACGGATTCGAGCGCGTCGCCCACGATTTGTGCCAGTGCCCGATTGGACTCGATCGCTTCGGAACCACCGCGCAAAACGGTGGCATTGCCGCTTTTCAGGCACAGCGCGGCCGCGTCGATGGTGACGTTGGGACGGCTCTCGTAAATAATGCCGATGACCCCAAGCGGAACCCGCATGCGGCCGACGGAAATACCCGATGGCATCGGTCGCAGGTCTATGATCGCGCCGATCGGATCGGCCAGCCGCGCGATCTGATCGACCCCTGCTGCCATCGCCTCGATCGTCGATTCGGAGAGCGTCAGGCGATCGAGCGCGGCGCTATCGAGCCCGCCGGCGCGGGCCCGAGCGACGTCAGCGGCATTGGCCCGCGCGATCTCGTCGCGGCGCGAGCGGATGGCCGTTGCAAGGTTCGTCAGGCACCGGTCCTTGACCGCCGTTGGGGCGCGTCCGAGGGATGCCGAAGCAGCGCGCGCCGCCTGGCAAACTGCGCGAACGTAGCCGGCGATGTTGTCGATCGCGTTCGCGGCCGAGGCCGTGCTGGGACGAGCGATCGATGCATTCATGAAGTCCACCTCGACAGCGCGCTATTCAGGCCGCTTGCAGGCCAAGGGCCAGATCGGTCAATTCTAACCAAGGATCGTCGTCACGATCGGCAAGATGCAGACCCTTGGCAAGTCGATCCAGCTCAGCGCAGCGCGCGAGCAGGTCGGCTAGTCGGGCCGCTGTTACGCGCGGCAGTGCCCGCTCCACCAGGGCAGGCGGCGAGCTCAGACGCACGCTGCGCACGGCACTGGCGAAGGGTCTTCCGGCCGCAACCGCTTGCTGCAGACGCAACAAGTTGCGCAGTTCCTCGGACACCATCCAGAGCAGCAGCGGCAGCGGCTCGCCCTCGGCCTGAAGGCCGGCAAGCAGCCGGACGATGCGCGACTTGTCCTCGGCGAGCATTGCTGCGGGCAGCGCGGCAATATCAAAGCGGGCCACATCAAAGATGGCCGATCGGATCTGCTCCAGGCTCAGTTCACCCGGACCATACAGCAAATGCAGTTTGGCGATCTCCTGGTGTGCGGCAAGCAGGTTTCCCTCGACCCGGTCGGCCAGGAGCTCCAAAGCGGCACGGGTGGTCGATTGCTGCTGTCGGCCGAGGCGGGCCGAGATCCAATCCGGCAGGCGATCGCGCGCAATCGTGGCGATATCGATCCAGACTCCCGCCGACTGCAGCGCGCTGGCCCATGCGGAATTGCGGGTGGCGCGATCGAGCTTGGGCAGGCTGATCATCGTGAGCATATCCTCGTCGTCGCGTCGGGCGTGCACCTGGAGCGATTCGGAGCCGGCTTTGCCCGGTTTACCCGATGGCAGGCGGATCTCGAGCAGGCGCCGGCGCGAAAACAGCGACAGGCCGGTGGCCACCTGGTCCAGCACCGACCAGTCCATGCGGGCATCGGCGTGCAGCACCTGGCGCTCGGAATAGCCTTGTGCGCGCGCCGCGGCGCGGATCGCGTCCTGCGCTTCCGAGCTAAGCAGGGCCTCGTCACCGGCAAGGACGTAGCAGCGCGCGAGGCGGCCGCGTTCCAGGTGCTGTCCGAGTTGGTCAATCCGTAGCTGCATATGGCTTTGCCGCTGCAACGCGCCGCAGCAGCTGCTGCACGAGGTCGGTCTGCATGTCGCGGTACAGCATGGCCTCCTCCGTTTCCTTGGACAGGCGCTGCGAGTCGTTGTACGAGATCTGGCGCTGCACTTGTAGTTCGGTCGGCTCGATGACCTCTCGTCCCTGGGCGTCGCGCAGGCGGAACCGCAGGCGGTCACGCAGCGTGTATTCGATCGCACGGCCCTGTGCGTCGAGCGTGAGCACCTGGCGGTCGCGGTTCTCGCCGATCAAATCGAGCGCCGCGGCTGCCTTCGTGGCATTGGTTTCGATCTGCGTGCTGGTGCCGGTGCGGATGTTGCGCGCCAGCTCGGTGCCCAGCGGCGAATTGGGCGGAAAGTTCAGGTAGATCGTGGCAAACGGCAGCTGTTGGGTGCCGCGCAAGGTGAAGCCGCAGGCACCGAGGCAAAGAACCAGCAAGCTCGGGCCCAGCACGGCGCCGATGCCAATCGCCGGACCGACGCGATCCCTCGGCCTAGATGACCACATTGACCAGTTTCCCGGGCACGACCACGACTTTCTTGGGCGGCGTAACGATGTATTTTGCGAGCCCTGCGTCCGCCGAAACGGTTGCCTCGATGGTTTCACGGCTCGCATCAACGGCCACGCGAATCGAACCGCGCAGCTTGCCGTTGACTTGAACGACAAGCTCGATCAGTTCGCGCTGCAGCGCCGCCGGATCCGGCTCGGGCCACGCCGTGTAGACGAGCTCGCCATGGCGTGCGTCCAGACCCAGGACGCTCCACAGCACCTGGGCAATATGGGGCGCGACCGGATAGAGCACCCGCAGCAAGATGTTCAGCCCCTCGTCGATAAAGCCGTCGGAGCCGGCCGACCGCTGCGCCGATTCGAGCAAGTTGAGCAGCTTCATCGCCCCGGACACTACCGTGTTGTATTGCAGGCGCTCGTAGTCGTAGTTGATTTGTCCCAACAGCCGATGCAGGTCAAAGCGCGCCTGCGCCAGCCGGGCATCGAAGCCGGCGCCGGCATTGGGTCGGTCGCGAACGCAATGGACAAACGACCAGAGCCGGCGCAGGAACCGGTGTGTTCCTTCGGCGCCAGCATCCGACCAGGCCGCGCTTTGGTCCGGCGGTCCGGCGAACATGACAAACGCCCGGGCCGTGTCCGCACCGAAGCGGGCGATGATGTCGCGTGGTTCGACGACGTTATTCTTGCTCTTGGACATCTTTTCGACGCCACCAAGTATGACGGGTTTGCCGTCTTCACGGGCCACGGCGCCGACGACGCGACCGCGATCGTCGCTGCGCAATTCCACCTCGGTCGGATAGAACCAGCGCCGGCGGCCGGATTCATCCTCCCGGTAAAAGCAATCGTTGAGCAGCATCCCCTGGGCAAAAAAGCGCTGGAATGGCTCGTCGAACGCGACCAGCCCAAGGTCGCGCATGACCCGCGTCCAGAAACGCGCGTACAGCAGGTGCAGTACCGCGTGCTCGATGCCGCCGATGTACTGGTCCATCGGCATCCAGTAACGGCTGCGCGCATCGATCATGCTCGAGGACGATCCCGGCGAGCAGTACCGCAGGAAGTACCACGACGAATCGACAAAGGTGTCCATCGTGTCGGTTTCGCGCCGTGCCGGGCGGCCGCAAGCCGGGCAGGCGCAATGCAAGAAGGCCTCGCACCGATTCAGCGGATTGCCGCTGCCGTCGGGAATCAGATCCTCGGGAAGAACGACCGGCAGATCGGCATCCGGCACCGGCACCGGTCCGCATTGCTCGCAGTGGATGATCGGGATCGGCGTGCCCCAATAGCGCTGCCGGGAAATACTCCAATCGCGCAGGCGATACTGGGTCTGGATGGTACCCAGTCCCAGCGCCTGCAGGTCGCTCGCAATTGCGGCGACCGCGGCGGCGTGCCCCATGCCGTCGTACTTGCCCGAATTGATGCATACGCCGCCCTGCTTGTCCGCGTACCAAGGCTCCCAGGCGTCGATCGAGAACGCTCGGCCCGGCGCGGCGATCACCGGCTTGATCGGCAGGCCATACTTGTGCGCGAAGGCAAAATCGCGCTCGTCGTGCGCCGGGACGCCCATTACCGCGCCTTCGCCGTAACCGATGAGCACGTAGTTGCCCACCCAGACTTCTATCGGTTCGCTCGTAAGCGGATGACGCACGAAGAACCCGGTGGCCACGCCGCGCTTTTCCAGGGTTGCGAGTTCGGCTTCGGCAACGGCACCGCGACGGCATTCCTCGACAAACTGCGCCAGCGCCGGTCGGTCCCGAGCCAGGCGCGTGGCCAAGGGATGTTCGGCCGCGATCGCGACGAAGGTCACACCCATGATGGTGTCGGCGCGGGTCGTATACACCCGAAGCGTCGATTGCGCGCCGTCCAGATCGTACGGGAACCCGAAATTGACCCCGGTGCTGCGCCCGATCCAGTTTTCCTGCATGGCGCGCACCTGCGAGGGCCAGCCGTCCAGGCCCGCGAGCCGCTCGAGCAGCTCATCGGCGTAGCGCGTGATGGCCAGGTAGTAACCCGGAATCTCTCGCCGTTGCACCGGGGCGCCCGAGCGCCAGCCACGGCCCTCGATGACCTGCTCGTTGGCCAGCACGGTCTGATCCACGGGATCCCAGTTGACGAGCTGGGTCCTGCGGTAGGCGATGCCCTTTTCCAGCATGCGCAGGAATATCCACTGGTTCCAGCGGTAATAATCCGGCGTGCAGGTCGCAAGCTCGCGCGTCCAGTCAAAGGCAAAGCCCAGCGGCTCCATCTGGGCCTTCATTTCCGCGATGTTGTCGTAGGTCCAGCGCGCCGGCGCGATGCCCTTTTCGATCGCGGCGTTTTCGGCCGGCAGGCCAAAGGCGTCCCAGCCCATGGGCATCAGCACGTTGTAGCCGCGCATGCGCAGCTGGCGAACCATCACGTCGTTGATGGTGTAGTTGCGTACATGCCCCATGTGCAGCTTGCCGCTGGGATAGGGCAGCATCGAGCAGGCGTAGAACTTTCCCTTGGGGAAGCGGGGGTCGTTTTCGATCGACGTGTGTGCGTCAATCGCGCGCCAGTGCGCCTGTGCCTGGGCCTCGACATCCTTGGGGAGGTATTTTTCCTGCATGACAGACGCCCATTATATGCGTCGGTATAGTGGCGATCCTGATGAACCTTCTCGACGATCTCAATCCGCAGCAGCGTGCCGCGGTGACCTTGCCCGACGAGCCGGCGCTGATCCTGGCCGGGGCCGGCAGCGGCAAGACACGCGTCTTGACCACGCGCATCGCGTGGCTGATCCAGTCCGGCCGCGTCGGGCCTGCCGGCGTGCTGGCGGTCACCTTTACGAACAAGGCGGCCCGGGAAATGCTCGCCCGCATAGAGTCGATGTTGCCGATCAACCTGCGCGGCATGTGGGTCGGAACCTTTCACGGCCTGTGCAACCGCTTGCTGCGCGCGCATCACCGGGACGCCAACCTGCCCCAGACGTTCCAGATTCTCGATGTGCAGGACCAGTTGTCCTCGATCAAGCGATTGATCAAGACCGCCAATGTTGATGAGGATCGCTGTCCGCCGCGCGATGTGCAGTTCTTCATCAACAGCGCCAAGGAGTCGGGCCGCCGCGCCTCCGATATGTCCGCCACCGGACACGATCGGCGCTGGATCGAGCTCTTTGCCGCCTATGACGCGCAGTGTCAGCGGGAAGGCAGCGTCGATTTTGCCGAATTGCTGCTGCGTAGCGTCGAACTGCTTACTCGGCACGAATCCTTGCGGGAACACTACCAGGAGCGATTTCGCCATATTCTGGTTGACGAGTTCCAGGACACCAATTCACTGCAGTACCGATGGCTGAAATTGCTGGCGGGAAAGACGAATCCGATCTTCGCCGTCGGCGACGATGATCAGTCGATCTATCGCTTTCGCGGAGCCAACGTCGGCAACATGTCCGATTTTCAGCGTGAATTCGACGTTTCTCACCTGATCAAGCTGGAACAAAACTACCGCTCGCACGGCCACATCCTCGATGCGGCCAATCAGCTCATTGGCAACAACGCGCGCCGCATGGGAAAGCGCCTGTGGACGGAGGCGGGGCCCGGCGAAAAGCTGCAACTGTTCGAGGCCGGATCCGATGGCCTGGAAGCGGCGTGGATCGTGGAAGAGGTGCGCGGTCTGCATCGACAAGGTGCGCGCTTGCTCGATGTCGCGATCCTGTACCGATCCAATGCGCAATCGCGCGTGATCGAGCATGCGCTCTTCAATGCCGGACTCGCCTATCGCGTCTATGGGGGCCTGCGGTTTTTCGAGCGCGCCGAGGTCAAGCATGCCCTGGCCTACCTGCGCCTGGTCGCCAATTCCGACGACGACGTGTCCTTTTCCCGCGTTGTCAATTTTCCCCCGAGGGGAATCGGTGCGCGTAGCCTGGAGCAGCTGCAGCAGGCCTCGCGCGAGGCCGCCACAAGCCTGTTCGGCGCCGTCGCTGCAGTCGGCGGTCGCGCCGGGACCAGCCTTGCGCAGTTCGCAAACCTGATCGCCACTTTGCGCGAAGCCGCAGCGGGATTGAGCCTGTCGGAACTTGTGCACGAAACGCTTGAGCGCAGTGGCTTGAATGCCCACTACCGCAGCGAAAGGGACGGCGCCGACCGCGTGGAGAACCTAGCCGAACTGGTCAACGCGGCGGCCGGATTCGTGCTGGAACAAGATCCCGACACGGGCGCCGGGTTGCCGGTGGCGACGGATGCATCGGGCGCCGAGCCACCCGCCGGCGCGCGTCAGGCCGTGCTGCATTCCTTTTTGGCGCACGCGGCGCTCGAGGCTGGTGACAACCAGGCCGAAGTCGGGCAGGAGGCGCTGCAGTTGATGAGCGTGCATGCGGCCAAAGGGCTGGAGTTCGATACCGTGTTCCTGACGGGACTCGAAGAAGGGCTGTTCCCCCACGAAAACAGCCTTAGCGAGGCCGATGGCTTGGAGGAGGAGCGGCGTCTTATGTATGTGGCTATAACGCGCGCGCGCAGGCGACTGAACCTGAGTTTTGCCCAGAGCCGGATGTTGCATGGTCAGACACGGTACGGCTTGCGCTCGCGGTTTGTCGACGAGCTGCCGGCCAAAGCGATCAGGGCGCTTACACCACGATTGCGTGCTGGATTTGCAACCTCCATGGAGGCGGCAATCCACGGTGGGCGTGGCGCCGGGTCGCCGCAGATCGATTGGCCGATGGCACGGGCCGGCAGCGTTGCGGGAGCAAGCTCGGTCGCCGACGAAGGTCGCGGCTTGCGGATTGGGCAGGGTGTGCGCCATGCCAAGTTTGGCGAGGGCGTCATTGTGCGCCTGCAGGGGTCGGGCAACGACGCGCGCGCACAGATCAATTTCGGCGCCTTTGGCGTCAAGGAACTGCTGCTCTCGGTGGCCAAGCTCCAGACCAGCGTCTAGCGTCCCGAACGGCGCATTACGCTGGCGCACTCGGCTCCTGCTCGTCGGCGGCTATGCGGCGCAGGTTCGAGCCATCGTCGACGACGTCCCGGTACATCGCCAGCGTCGAAGTCTGGGTGATGGCTAGGAGCAACAAGGGCAGCGGGGCGAGCAGGTACTGGGCAAAGGTCTCCTTGGCGTTTAGCGCGCCGATCAGCGCTGCAAGGGCAATTACCGCCAGGAAGACCAGACCGAGCAGCGCCAACAAATACACGAGCATCGGGGCGCGATTGCGCCAGCAGGCGAAGAAGCTAAAGAACAAAGCTTTGCGTGCCGGCATTTGGTGCCAGGCGACGAGGGCCGGCGCAAACCAGACGGTCATCTGCAGCGGTACCCAGATCACAAGGCTGGCCAGGAACAGTACCAGGCGCGTCGGTGTCAGTGCCAGGTCCGGGACTTCTGGCACGGGACCGCCAGACGGCGCCGGCGAGGTTTCTGCGGGCCCGGAGGCCCCCGGCGGCGGTGAGGTCCCGGACGGTGCGCTGGAACCATCCGGCAGGAAGGACATCGCGGTTACCAGGGCACCGACGACGAGAGCGTAGTAGACCCCGATCTTCAGCAACCGGAGCCGGGCGACCGGATCGCGCAGGGCGGCGGTATAGCTCGCCAATCCGGGCATGGCACCCTCGTCGACCGTGCGGCAGACCGAAAGCATACCGATCGAAATCGCCGGAACCAGGATCAGCGCGAACGGCGTGCCGACAATGGGCACCAGACCCAGGCTCCATATCAACATGGGACCTAATGCAACCAGCACGACAATCACCAGCGGCCGGCGGGCGAAGAGGCGCATGCCGGCGCGTACCCACGCCAAGCCGGCGGCGGCATTTCGAGTTCGAATACTCAGTTCGGCCATTGCTTCCTAGAGCCAGGGAAGGTCGCGTTCGCGCACACGCAATTTGAGCATGCGTTCAAAGCGACTCGGATCATGCGGTTGCAGCACAGCTGCCGGCCGCGGCAGGTATAGGTCGTACAAGCGGGAAATCCAGAATCGCAACGCCGCGCCGCGCAGCATGGCTCCCCAGTACACATGCTCCTGTTCCTGCAGCGGCCGCACGGCGTGGTAGGCGCGCAGCAGCGATGCCGCCTTCTCATGGTCGAATGCACCGCTGTCCAGATCGACACACCAGTCGTTTACCGTAATGGCCAGGTCGAACAACCAGGGACCGCAGGCCGCAAAATAAAAGTCGATTACGCCACCGATCTTATCGCCATCGAACAAGACGTTGTCGCGAAACAAGTCGCCATGGATGGGCCCGGCCGGCAGTTTTTCGAAATCGCTACTGCGGTTGACACCGTCCTGGTAGATGACTTCCTCGACCAGATTGTGCAGGACTTCGTCGGTCAGAAAGGGCTCCAGGGATCCGGTCGCATGCTTCCACCAGCCTATGCCGCGCAGATTGGGCTGAAAGACCGGATAGTCACGCGCTGCCAGATGCATGCGCGCCAGGAATTGCCCCACCAATGCGCATTGGTCCGGAGCCGGAGACTCGATTGCCCTGCCGGGCAGGCGAGCGACAATGGCGACCGGCTTGCCGCGGATCTGGGTAAAGAGCGTGTGCTCCTTGGTTTCGAAGGGTTCGGGGACCGGAAGTTGATGGGCCGCCAGGTGTTTCATCAACCCCAGGTAAAACGGCAACTGCGAGAACTCCAGGCGCTCAAAGATGGTGAGCACGTAGCGGCCAGTCCCGGTGGTCAGGAAAAAGTTGGAATTTTCGATTCCGCTGGAGACGCCTTTGATATCGAGCAATGCCCCGAGCGGATAGCGGTTGAGCAGCGCAAGGACTTCTTCGTGCTTCAGGGCGGTGAATACGGCCATTTGGCAAGGGAACTCGATACCATGTCGCGCGGTGGCTACGGCTAATTTGCGAGCCGAACGGTGCGGCAGCCGCGTGCTCGGCCACCATTTTATCGTCACTGGGCTGCAATGGCGGCCGGAGACGGCCGTGCGGCAGTGCGTTCACATGGGCGAGCGCCTATAGATAGAGCAGTTGCTCGCGTTCGTCCCCGCCTTGCGCAAAGCCACGCTGTTCATAGAAATCGAAGATTTTCTCCGCCACGACGGCGGCGTCATCCACAAGCTGCATCAGGTTCATGTCCGAGGCGGCGATCATGCCATCGGCCACAAGGCGCTCGCGCATCCATTGGAGTAAACCACCCCAGAACGCGCCGCCGAACAGGATGATCGGGATCTGTCGGCCCATGCCGGTTTGAATGAGGGTCAGCGCCTCTGTCAATTCGTCGAGCGTGCCAAAACCGCCGGGCATGACCACGTAGGCGCTGGCGTACTTGACGAAGGCAACTTTGCGCGCGAAAAAATGGCGAAACCGCAATGAAATGTCCTGGAACTCGTTGCCATGCTGCTCGAAGGGCAGCTCGATATTCAAGCCCACACTGGGAGATCGGCCGGCAAAGGCGCCACGATTGGCCGCTTCCATGACGCCCGGCCCGCCTCCGCTGATCACGGCGAATCCGGCGTCGGACAGCGAGCGTGCGATGGCCACGGTTTGCTGGTACAAGGGGGAGTCCGGCGTCAGGCGCGCGCTGCCGAAAATGGAAACCGCCGGTCGGACGTCGGCCAGGCGTTCCGCGGCTTCTACGAACTCCGAGATAATGCCCCAAAGGTGCCACGATTCACGTGCCTTTACCTTGGTTGCCTGCTCCTGCGCAGTGATGGCGCGCAGTGTCGGGATATTTTTCTGGTGGTCGAGCATCGAATACTCCTATGAAAACACTATTGCTCGTGGACGGCACGGGATATTTGTACCGTGCATTCCACGCCATGCCTGATCTTCGCACTTCCGGCGGGGAACCGACCGGCGCGGTACGCGGCTTTATCAGCATGCTACGCACCTTGCGTGTTGCGGTTCCCTGCGACTACTGCGCCTGCGTTTTCGACGCCAAGGGTAAGACCTTTCGCGACGAGCTATTTCCCGAATACAAGGCTCATCGCCCCCCGATGCCGAGCGAACTGGCGGCGCAGATCCCGACGATTCACGAGGCGACCGTGGCATTGGGTTGGCCGATCCTGCAGATCGGCGGCGTTGAGGCCGACGATGTAATCGGAACCCTGGCAGTTCGGGCGCAATCACAGGGTCTGCGCACGGTGATCGCCACCGGTGACAAGGATCTGACACAGCTGGTCGGCGATTCGGTGCAGCTGATCGATACCATGAGTCGCGATGGCGGTCCCCCGCGACGTCTGGACCGCGCGCAGGTGATCGAGAAATTTGGTGTCGCCCCGGAGCAAGTCGTCGACTATCTGGCCCTGGTTGGCGATCCGGTCGACAATGTCCCGGGCGTGGAAAAGGTCGGACCGAAGACCGCGGCAAAATGGCTGCAGCAGTACGGTTCACTGGACGAGGTGGTAGCGCATTCGGCGGCAATCGGCGGCTTGGCCGGCGAGAAATTGCGCCAGGCCCTGACCTGGCTGCCAACAGCCCGTGTCCTGGTCACGGTGCGCACGGATCTGGATCTCGGACCGCAAATGCAATCCCTCGATCCGTTGCAGGTTCGATTGCCGGATCGGGAAAAGCTGCGCGAGATTTTCGCGCGCTGTGAATTTCGTGGCTGGCAGCGCGATTTCGACGCGACCTTTCCCGCGGTTGGTCCCGTCGGTCCGGCGCCGTCCCTCGAGCAGCCGCCCCCGACCTCGGCCAACGATGCACCGCTGCCGCATCCCGAATCGGAAAGGCAAAGCGGCAGGGCAGCCGCGATTTCCTATGAGTGCGTGCTCGCACAAGAACAGCTCGCGGCATGGCTGGCACGCATTTCGGTCGCCGAATTGACCAGCATCGATACCGAAACGACCTCGCTCGACCCGATGGTGGCAGAGCTGGTGGGCATCTCGCTGTGCGTGCGCGAGGGCGAGGCCTGCTATATCCCCCTGGGACACCGTTACCCGGGCGCACCGGGGCAACTCGATCGGTCGGAGGTGCTCGAGCGACTGCGTCCCTGGTTGCAGAACGAGGCGTGCGCAAAGCTGGGGCAGCATTGCAAGTACGATGCACATGTATTTGCCAACGCGGGCGTGCGGCTGGCCGGCATTGCGCACGACACCCTGCTGCAGTCGTACGTGATCGAATCCCATCGGACGCACGATCTCGGATCCTTGGCGGCACGCCACCTGGGGCGCGAGACGATTTCCTATGAGCAAGTCTGCGGCAAGGGCGCAAAGCAAATCGGCTTTGACCAGGTCGCGCTCGACCAGGCGACCGAATACGCCGGCGAGGATGCCGAGGTCACGCTTGCCGTGCATGACGTGCTTTGGCCCAAGTTGGCCGCCGATCCCGGATCCCGGTACATCTATGAATCGATCGAAATTCCGGTATCCAAGGTGTTGTTCACGATGGAGCGCACCGGTGTATTGGTCGATCCGGAAAGGCTGAAGAACCAGAGCCGCGAACTCGGCGCGCGCATCGTGCAGCTCGAGCGCGACGCCTACGAGTTGGCGGGACAAACCTTCAACCTGTCATCCCCGAAGCAGGTCGGGGACATCCTTTTTGGCCGGCTCGGCTTGCCGGTGCGCAAGAAGACCGCCACCGGGACCCCGAGCACCGACGAGGAGGTGCTCGAGAAGCTTGCGGCCGATTACCCGCTGCCAAAGACGCTGCTGGAACATCGCGCGCTGTCCAAGCTGCGCTCGACGTATTGCGACAAGCTGCCGGCAATGATCAACCGGGCGACCGGTCGCGTGCACACCACGTACGGTCAGGCGATCGCGATCACCGGTCGCCTGGCGTCGTCGGACCCGAACCTGCAGAACATCCCCGTGCGTACCGCCGAGGGACGGCGCATCCGCGAGGCATTCATCGCGCCGCCGGGCTCGCGTATCGTATCGGCCGACTACTCGCAGATCGAGTTGCGCATCATGGCGCACATCTGCGGCGATGCCGGATTGGTCGCGGCGTTTGAGCGCGGCGACGATGTGCACCGTGCGACCGCGGCCGAGGTGTTCGGCGTTGCGCCCGACGCGGTTACCGACGACCAGCGCCGTACCGCGAAGGTCATCAATTTCGGATTGATGTACGGCATGAGTTCGTTTGGGCTGGCGGCCAACCTGGGGATCTCCAAGGATGCCGCCAAGCTCTATATCGATCGCTATTTCGCACGCTACCCCGGTGTCGCCCGCTACATGGAGTCGACGCGTGTCAGCGCTCGCCAGCTGGGCTACGTGCAGACCGTATTCGGCCGGCGCCTCTGGCTGGCCGATATCAATGGTCCCAACGGGCCGCGCCGCCAGGCGGCCGAGCGGGCCGCCATTAATGCGCCGATGCAGGGAACTGCCGCCGATCTGATCAAGCTGGCGATGATCGCGGCCGACCGTTGGCTGGCGCGCGAGCGGCTGTCGACCCGGCTCGTGATGCAGGTGCATGACGAGCTGGTCTTCGAGGTTCCCGCGGGCGAGATCGACCCCGTGCGCGCGGCCATACCGGCGCTCATGACGGGTGTGGTGCAGTGGAAGGTACCGCTCGAAGTGGACGTCGGTGTAGGAGAGAACTGGGATGAGGCACACTGATGTTGCTGCTGTTCATCATCGTCGCGAACCTCGCGTCGACCGTGGTTTCGTTGACACTGGCCGCCATGCTCAGCTTTCGCTGGCTCTCGGGCCTGGTCGATCGACTGGTGCACGTGTCGATTGGATTGCTGCTGGCGACCGCGCTGGTGCATATCGTTCCGGAGGCCTTGGAGCGGGGCATAGCTCCGACCGCGCTCGGATGGACGGTTCTGGTCGGAATCCTCAGTTTGTTCGTTCTCGAGAAGATGACCCTGATTCACCATACGCACCACTACGAAGGCGATGGCCATGATCATGGCCGGGGCCACGATGCGCACGAGGCCGGACGCGGCGCCTACCCGATATTGATCGCGGATGCCCTGCACAATTTCACGGACGGCGTCGTGATCGCCGCCGCGTTCCTGGTCAATGCGCGGGCGGGGATGGTGACCGCGCTGGCGGTGCTGGCGCACGAGATTCCGCACGAGATCGGTGACTTCATGATTTTGCTCAATGCCGGCTTTTCCCGGCGACGCTCGTTCCTGTTCATGCTGCTGTCAGGGTTTTCGGCGGTTCTGGGAGGATGCATCGGCTATTTCGTGCTCGAGTTGATGCAGGCGCTACTGCCCTACGCGCTGGCGATCGCCGCCGCGAGTTTCATCTACATCGCACTCTCGGATCTACTGCCCGAATTGATGCGGCGCTCGTCGCTGCGCCAATCGCTTCCGGAGGTCGGTTTCGTCTTTCTCGGTGTGGTGATCGCCTTGCTGGCGATGCGCTTGGATAGCTAGTTCGTACGACAACGTGGTCGGCTACGGTGTTGCGCCGAGCGCCACCGGGCGCGACGGATCTGCCACCCATTGACTCCAGGAACCGGGAAACAAGGCGGCACCGGCCAGTCCCGCCACGTGCAGGGCCAACAAATCGTGACAGGCCGTGACCCCGGAGCCGCACTGGACGGTAACCTGATCGGGCGCCCGGCCGGCAAGGATCGCCTGGTATTCTGACCGCAGCTGCGCCGCTGACTTGAAGCATCCGTCCTCTCCCAGGTTCTGCTTCCAGTAGCGGTTGATGGCGCCGGGTATATGGCCGGCAACCGGGTCGACCGTCTCATTGCGGCCTTCGTATCGGTCTGGCGCGCGCGCATCGATGAGCAGGGTCGGTGCCTCCGCTCCTGTGGTTGCGGACCGGGCGGCAACGACATCCACCGAGTCCACGGCCTGAAGGCTGGAGCGCACCGTGAAATCACCGGGCTGCGGGGTCGGCACCTGTTCGCTGACGGGGCAGCCGGCAGCGACCCAGGCCGTCCAGCCGCCGTCAAGGACGGCGACCTTGCTGTGCCCCAGCCAGCGCAATAGCCACCATGCGCGCGCCGCATAGGAGCCCTCGCTGGCATCGTAGGCGACGATCTGGTCGGTCGATCCGATCCCCCAGGCGCGCAGGCGCGCAGCAAGCGCAGAGGGCTCCGGAAGGGGGTGGCGACCATTTCGGCCGGTTTTGGCGCCGGAAAGGTCGCGATCCAGGCGCGCGAAGACCGCTCCCGGAATATGCCCCTGCCCGTACTGCTCCTGGCCCAGATCGGGTCGGGCGATGTCGTGGCGGCAGTCGAGGATGCGGACCCCTGGCGTGTCCAGGAGGCCGCGCAAAGCCGCGACATCGATCAGTGCGTCCCACCCCGATTCAACAGGCTTCACACGCGATTTCATGATTGCTGCAGGCCCGTGCAACGCCCCCGGACTGTCCAGCGGGAAGTGTACGCGCGGCCCCTGCCGGATCGCTCCGGGCCCCGTCCCTGGCTGCGGTTCGCATCGGCCGGGATTCCTTCGAACCGTTAGAATGAGGCTCGGGCGCGGCTTTTGATGCGTCATCTGGCCCATTGGTGGGCCGATTGTTCAAATTTTCCCTGGTACGACCTATCGTGGGCTCGCATGAAAAAAGCAGCTGATGCCAAGGCCCCGGAGGAACTGAGCTTCGAGCAGGCGCTCGATGAACTCGACGGCTTGGTGCGCAAGATGGAATCGGGCGAGTTGGGCCTAGACGATTCCATTGCTGCCTATCGACGCGGTGCCGAATTGGCACGCTACTGCCAGGTTCGGCTGAGCGCTGCCGAACAAGAGATCCGCAAACTCGACAACGACGTGTTGAAGACCTTGAATCCGGACGAGCTGCGGGGTACCGAGCCGTGAACGCGGTGTCTGGCAGCCGGTTTGTCGCCGATGCCGCTGCTGACGCGGGGTCGGCGGGCGCGCAAACCAGCGCGGCGCAATCACTGGCGCAGTGGATGCGCGAGCGCCAGGACCGATTCGAGGCGCAGGCCACCAGCCGCTTGCCGGCCGTAACGCGGGAACCACAGCGGCTTCATCGAGCCATGCACTACGCGGTCCTGGACGGGGGCAAACGCATTCGACCCCTGCTTGCCTATGCGGCAGGAGAATTGGCGCAAGCCGAGCTTGCCGCCGTGGATCACGTGGCCCTGGCCGTAGAGTATGTCCATGCGTATTCCCTGGTTCATGACGACATGCCCTGCATGGACAACGACGTGTTGCGCCGGGGCAAACCTACCGTGCACGTTGCTTTTGACGAGGCCACGGCCATGCTCGCGGGCGATGCCTTGCAGGCCGAGGCGTTTCGCATTCTGGCCGAGGCGCCATTGAGTGCTGTGGCCCGCCTGGACTTGATCCATGAGCTTGCGCGGGCGGCTGGAACCGATGGCATGTGCGGCGGTCAGGCCATTGATCTGGACGCCCTTGGCCGCGCCCTCGATCCCTTGCAACTCGAGCGGATGCACCGTATGAAGACCGGCGCACTGCTGCGTGCGTCGGTGCTCATGGGAGCGCGTGCCGGGCGCTTGGATGCACCGGCGCTGCTGGCGCTCGAGCGCTATGGCGAGGCAATCGGCCTAGCGTTCCAGATCGTCGACGATATCCTGGACGTGGAGGCGAGTTCTGCCGAGTTGGGCAAGACCGCTGGCAAGGACGAGGCCCAGAACAAAGCGACATACGTCTCCGTGCTGGGATTGGCGGCCGCCAAGGAACGCGCCGCGCAATTGGGTGAATCGGCTCGCGCTGCTTTGCGAGAATCCGGGTTGGCGTACGGGCGAGCGAGCCGGCTGGTGCAGCTTGCCGATCTGATCGTTGCCCGGCGTAGCTGAGCTTGGAAGGCGCCGCCATTTAATGAACCCTCTGCCGCCTCAGAAGCTGTTGCCGCTAATCGACTCGCCGGCCGACCTGCGCCGCCTGGATCGCGCGCAACTGCGTCCTCTGGCCGACGAATTGCGCGACTTCCTGCTGCGCTCGGTGGCCAGCACGGGCGGGCATCTGAGCTCCAATCTCGGCACGGTCGAGTTGGCGGTGGCCCTGCATTACGTGTTTGATACTCCCGGTGATCGCATCGTCTGGGACGTGGGCCACCAGACCTATGCGCATAAGATCCTGACCGGCCGTCGCGAAGCGATGCAATCGCTACGGCAACAAGGCGGTATCTCCGGCTTTCCGCGCCGCCTGGAATCGCCGTACGACGCCTTCGGGACCGCGCACTCGTCGACCTCTATCTCGGCCGCACTCGGAATGGCCGTGGCAGCGCGCAGCCGCGGTGAATCGCGCCACAGCATCGCGGTGATTGGCGACGGTGCCATGTCGGCGGGTATGGCGTTCGAGGCGCTCAACAATGCCGGCATTGCCGAGGATGTACGGCTGCTGGTGGTCCTCAACGACAACGACATGTCGATTTCGCCCGCGGTCGGCGCGCTCAACCGTTACTTGGCGCGTCTTATGAGCGGGCGTTTCTACGTGGCCGCCAAGAGCGCCGGCAAGCAGGTGCTCAAGCACCTGCCGCCTATGCTCGAGCTGGCCCGCAAAATCGAGGAACACGCCAAGGGAATGGTGGTTCCTGGCACGATGTTCGAGGAATTCGGGTTCAATTACATCGGGCCTATCGACGGCCACGATCTCGATTCGCTGATCCCGACACTGCAGAATCTGCGCGGGCTCCGTGGGCCGCAGTTTCTGCACGTGGTCACCCGCAAGGGGCACGGCTATGCGCGTGCGGAGGCCGACCCGATCCTTTACCACGGGCCGGGAAAATTCGATCCCGACGTCGGCATCGGCAAGGCGTCTTCGGCACGGCCTACCTACACGCAGGTGTTCGGTGACTGGCTGTGTGACATGGCGGCCGCCGATGCGCGCCTGGTTGGGATCACACCGGCGATGCGAGAGGGTTCGGGTATGGTGCGATTCGAACGCGAATACCCCGATCGATATTTTGACGTCGGGATCGCCGAGCAGCATGCGGTGACGTTTGCCGCCGGCTTGGCCTGCGAGGGCATCAAGCCGGTCGTTGCGATCTACTCGACGTTCCTGCAGCGCGCCTACGACCAGCTCATACACGACGTCGCGCTGCAGAACCTGCCGGTCGTGTTTGCGCTCGACCGCGGTGGCCTGGTCGGTGCCGACGGCGCGACCCATCACGGCGTCTTCGACCTTTCCTTCCTACGCTGCGTGCCGAACATGGTCGTGATGACGCCCAGTGACGAGGGCCTTTGCCGCAAAATGCTCAGCACGGCCTTTCACCACAACGGCCCGGCGGCGGTGCGCTATCCGCGGGGCGCGGGGATCGGGGCGCCGGTCGCGGCTACGCTCGAAACGATCCCGATCGGGCGCGGCGAGGTGGTACGCGAATCGAGCGCACGAGCTGGTGGCCGCATCGCCATCTTGGCATTTGGGCCACTGCTGCATCCGGCGCTTGCGGCTGCTGCGACGGCAATCGATGCGACCGTGGCCGATATGCGTTTTGTAAAGCCGCTTGACCTGGACCTGCTGCGTCGCCTGGCCGATACGCACGACGCGTTGGTAAGCGTCGAAGAAAACGTGCTGCAGGGTGGCGCGGGAAGCGCCTGCGCCGAGGCGCTCGAGCGCATGCGGTACTCGACCCCGCTGCTGCGCCTGGGTCTGCCGGACCGGTTCGTCGATCACGGCGAGCACCAGCACCTGCTGGCCGCCGAGGGGCTCGATGCCGACGGGATCGAGGCCTCGATTCGCGCGCGTTTTGCGGAACTGCTGCGCGAACCGCGTTTGGTGAAAAAGGCCGGCTAAACGGGCGCCGGCCGCTACGGCGCGGCGAGCAAGGGTTCGACGGTCTTAACCAGGCTCTCTACGGTGACCGGCTGCGTATCGGGGCGCATCTCGGCGCGTAACACGCCCTTGGCGTCGACAACGAAAGTGACCGGCAGGGCGCTTTGCTCGCCGAAGCTGTTGCGGCTTGCCTCGTGCGCCATCGCCACCGGATAGCTCATGTTCATGTGGTGCATCATATGGTGGACTTGGTCGATATCGCGGGTGCGATCCTCGCTCATCGCGATCACCTCGACACCGCGCGCACGATAATGCTCGTAGAAGGTTTCAAGCGCCGGCATCTCCTTGATGCACGGCGGGCACCAGGTGGCCCAGAAATGGACCAGCACGACGTGCCCGCGCAGCGCCGTCAAATCGAATTCATCGCCTGCGAGCGTCTTGGCCGTGAGCGTTGGATTCTCCGGCGCAGCGGCCACGGCTGGCACCGCGAGCCGGCCCGCACAGGCCAAGCACGCCAGCGCAATAAGGACCCGTTGCTTCATGGTTCAGAAATCGTACCCGATCTGCAAGCGCCAGATTACCGACGGCACTAACTGGCCGACGACGCCGGCCGCAATGTTGGCCGGTGTGGCGGCGGGTACGGTGGTGTTGACCACGAGGGGAAGCGAGACGTCGGCGTAGATTTTGAGCTTTTTGACCCGCAGATCGATACCGGGCGCAACCATCAGACGCCGGAAACCGCTGCTGGGGCTGGACGCGGTGCCGCCATCGGTGTGCCGGTCGGTGGCGATGAGCTGCACCAGCGGCGATACATTGCTGAAACTTCCCATGGCACCCAGGGCGTATGTCAGCCCGGCGCCAAGGTCGAACTCGTTTCCCGGCCGATAGGTGCCGGTTGCGCCCTCGCGCTCCATGATGGCCATTTGGAACCGCGCCTGGGTAAAGTAGGCGAGCTTGCCGTCCTGCGTCAGCCCGCCGACGTGGTAGGCGCCAAAGAGCAGATCGGTGCTGCCAGAACCCGGCAGGCTGTCCCGATCGTACGTCAGGCCCCCGGTCGTGCTGTTCGGATTGCTGGCCGGCAGGCCGTTGGGCGGATTGTAGGGTCCGGTGTAATTGCCGGTCGGGAGCTTCACGCCGAAGGTCACCCCGGTCGACATGTCCGGCGAGAATCCCGCGTAGATGCCCTGGACCATGATGTCGCCCATATCCGTCAAGGAGCTGGAGTAGATCTGACCCACAGGGTATGCCGTTCCATCTCCGGTCGTCGTGAGCGTGCGATCAAAAACGGGCAGCTCGACCATCACGCCCCAGTCGTGATTGAACATGTACTGGCCGCCGAAGGTGTAGAAACTGGTCGTGATGTCCTTGTCCGCGTTCCAGGAGCTCGGCGCGCTAGAGCTGCCCGCCCAGTTCTTGTCCTGGTCCATGTAGTTGTAGCGAAACCATGCACTAAACCCCGAATCGGAGCCGTTCGGAAACGCCGCGTTGGCGCCGACGTCGAAAACGGCGCAGCCGCAGGCGCAGGCAAGCGCTGGGTCGGGCGCACCGGTCATCGCCAACAACACTGCAAATGCGGCCGCACTGGCGATTGCACGATGGGCAATTTTTAAGGCGCCGGGGACTTTTGGATTCACTTTACAATTTCTTCCGTCTTGGTCAGGTGCGATGCAATACTTGCTCAACCGGCCTTTATGGAACACGCGGCCGCGCTGAACGCGCAGGGGTGAACTCGCACTGGAGCGCGCATGCCAACCTCGGCGCGATGCTAGAGACAAACTCGCGCGAGCGACATGCGGCAAATTGTCGCAGTGCGCTTGAAGGTGGTCGCTCAGGTCCAGGCATGTTGCAGGTCATTGGCGCCTAGTGCGCCCGCGGGGGGGTCCGGCTGCTGCCGCGCCGATCCAGGGACGGGGCCAAGATCAGTCGCCAATACGCATACGCGTCGGTCCAGCTCCGGATTACCGGCACAATGGCGGCCATTGGCCGCCGGGCCGATTACGGCACGCGTTGAACCGTGTTGCAGGAAGCGTGGCAGAGTGGTCGATTGCACTGGTCTTGAAAACCAGCAACGGGCAACCGTTCGTGAGTTCGAATCTCACCGCTTCCGCCAGGGAAATTAGGTAGTTGGGCGCTTTTTCGGTGATTTCGCAGACACCCGTTTTGCACCCACCATGATCTTTGCGACAGCTTCGGCTGCCCCGGCCGGAGCGGATTGCAGATACCGCGACGTCACCGCGATCGTGCTATGTCCCATCAAGTCGCGGATGACCGGCCCGCTCGTCCCCGTCTCGGCGAGTTGCGATCCGAAGTAGTGGCGCAAGTCCGTCAACCACACGTTTGGCAAACCCGCAGCTTTGCGTGCGGCGGGGCTTCGCGGCGATGGGGTTCTTGATTTCCTCATTTGTCTTTGGTGTCATTCTCTGGATTCTCTCGCTGCTTTACACCCTCGATACCTGGGGGGCGGTCGCCGCCATCATCGGCATTTTCTTGATGGGTGTCGGTATCGTTCCTGTGGCCTTGCTGGCGGCACTTTTCCATGCGGACTGGTCAAGCATCGGCAGTTTGGCGATCCTGATTGTCGCGACTTTCGGCGTCAGGATGCTCTCCCTATGGCTTGCGGCGAAAGCTGACAGGGAAAGACAGATAGCTTGAAGAACTTCGTCAGCCGCAGGCTAGTTCAGATTTGCGCCGCTGTTTTGTTGTTGGCCGCTTTGTTCGACTGGCCTTACGGCTTTTACACCTTCCTGCGTCTGGCCGTTTGCCTTGCGGCGGCGGTGTTGGCTTGGCAGTCATACAAAGCGAAGCGGCCCGCGTGGGCCTTAGCCATGACGGGATTTACTTTGCTGTTCAATCCTTTCATCCAGGTTCATTTTCACAGGAACCAGTGGTCTTTGATCGACGCTGTAGCGGCCGTGGTGTTCCTGGCCTGCCCGCCATCCCGCGCGGGGGATCAAGAGCCAACGGACTAGACGTCAGGCGGCGATAGAACCAACGATTCGCGCAAAAGATCAAGGCACTTCATATCGTAGAAGCCGTGCCGGTCCATGGGTCGGCGAGGTCGAGGCCAGGTTTTACTACCAGCGAATAAGCTGCACCGCTTTTCGGCTTGAAAAATTTCGTTCTCTTTTAGCCCGTGGGCAGTGCCCCAAACCGGACGCGAAGTGTCGGTACAGGTCGTTTTCGCGTCCAACAGGTCGAGATTCAACTTCTGGAAGCCAAACCCCAAGAAGCAGATCCGCTTGGCGCGGGAAAGCACTGCTCTTACTTGCAGAACGCGCTGGTCATCGTTGCCGCCCTCTGGAATAACGTGCAATTCTTCGAGCGCGTCATCAGTTAGAGATGGAGAAAGTGCTTCAAGCGAAGTGGCATTCCACCCGTAGTTGCCGGTGACTTCGCCATAGACGTGGATGATATTTAGCCAGCCACCCTTGGACCGACTCTCCGCGCATTCTTTGGGCGTTTTCCGGAACCTTGCTCCGATCACATAAGAGAGATATGTTTCTAGCGAACGATCGTAGTTGAAAGTCACCACGGTCAACTTGCTTCGATCAATCGTCTCGAATGTCGCGTCCTCGGTCAATCGTTCCCAGAGGTACTTGTACCAATGATCCGCGTCTTGCGGCTTCAGCAATAGATCTGGGCTTTCGCGTTCTCGGATGATCATTGCTATCGCTGCCTTGCCGATTCTTGAAAAATCGTCCGCGCGATGAGAAAGAAATTCATCGATTGACGGTGCTTGCGATTGTAGGAACTCAGTCGAAAAAGCGAGAATTTCTGCTGTGCCGAAACCGGCGGCACAAAGCATGCCGTGCCTGGGATCTTCCTCGCTGCCAAGGCGGTAGAGTCGCGATGTTAGTTCGCTGTTCAATGGAAGGCCGTAGGCGACACTCGCTCCTGCACCGAGAACAAGCGTTGTTGGTATCTCAATCACGATGAAGCCTCCGCTGCCCGTCATTTTGACATGACCGTCACTCGTCATCCGCCCCTGGTTCCCGTTCCCAGAATGCACAGCCGTCGCGAGGCGTCCCGATGACCTGGACGCCGCCCCGGTTCTCGCAAACGACGTGTTCCGCGAGGAACTGACCATGGAAGTGCGTGCAGGCGTAGCAGCCAAGGGCGCGTGCCTGCGTGGCGGCCGGATACGGCGTGAAGCTGCGGGGGAGCATGGCGGAAACGATACATCCATCCTTGGCATCGGCGCGTCGTCGCGCTACGCTTTCGGCATGGTCACGTTCTGCAAGAACTGCGGAAAAGTCTTCGTCTCCGTGCCCCAACCTCGAATCCTGTCGCTGCGGTTGTTGGAGTGTCAATGCGGGCACTCCCAGATCGTCACAGTTTGGTCGGTGCTCGACGCGCCAACCGGCCGTCGCCCTTACCCTTGGTTGCCGGGCCAACCACCGCCGCGATAGTTTTCCGGCATCGGAGACGGTGCAGAGGCCGATTTCGCGTAATGCTATTCGTCGCAGATGTCGGCTTTCCGCGATGCTGAAGACCCGCAATCGTTAATGATTAGACGATGCCCGCCCGGGCAAGGGTAGACGCCCGCACTTGGTTTGAGTGAGGGTGGGCGTTGTCTAATCTTCGAGGCAGGAAACCGCGGGCGCTGGGTTGGTGCTGAACGAAGCCGTGGTGCTATGGGCCTTTGATGCGCCGAGGTGGATTGGGGGCGACGCTGCTGGCACCGCGGTCATGGCCGAAGCGCCGATCGTCGCTGCTGCGTACCGCGCCAGGGATGTTGCCGGCAAACGGATACTCGCGTTCTGGAGCCCGGCGCCGCGCAGCGCACAAGCCGACCCCGGCCGGGGGCTGATATGGCGTCGGCCATAAGGATAGAGCGCGTTCTGTGTGCATCATGATGACGCTCGCAGAGGCGGAGCACGGATGTGCAGCGGCCTGGGCATGACCTCGATGATGAGCATCGGCGCGCCGCAATGCCGGCAGACGAAGACGGGTGGCGCAGCTGCCGGTTCCTTGGCCACCGGGTCGGGCGCCGGAGCCGGCGCGTTGAGCAACTCGCGCGCAAGCGCCAAATTGGCTTTTCTGCCAATGTTGGCCAGCAGACCATAGTGGCGGATGCGGTGCAAGCCGGTGGGCAGCACGTGCAGCAGGAAGCGGCGGATGAACTCGCCGGCAGCCAGGGTCATCGTCTTGTGCCGCGTCGCGCCCTTGGCCCGATAGTCCTTCCAGCGGAAGGTGACGCCGTGCTCGTCGTAGGCGAGCAGTCGGTGGTTGGAGATCGCAACCCGGTGGGTGTACCGAGAGAGGTACTCGAGCACCTGCTTAGGCCCAGCAAAGGGGCGCTTGGCATAGACGACCCACTCGATCGACCGAAGGGGCACCAGCCACTGGCGGAAGAGCGCTGGGTCGGCAAGCTCGGCATCCTGGCCGAAGAAATGCAGCAGCCCCTGATCGTGGGCGGCGAGCAGCGCTTCGAGGAAGAGCCGGCGGAACAAGCGCGATAGCACCCGCACGGGCAGGAAGAAGCCCGGCTTGCAGCGCACCCAGCGATCGGCCTCGGGAGCCAGTCCGCCACCGGGCACGATACCGTGCACGTGCGGGTGGTGGGTGAGTGCCGAGCCCCAGGTGTGCAGTACGAGGGTAGCGCCGATCCGGGCGCCCAGATGCCGCGGATCGAGCGCGATGCGTCGCAGGGTCTCGGCGGTCGCGTCAAAGAGCATGCCGTAGAGCAGCGCCTTGTTGGTGTAGGCGATGGCGGCGATCGGCGCAGGCAGGGTGAAGACGACGTGGTAGTACGGCACGGGCAGCAGATCGGCTTGGCGATTCTCGAGCCAGCGCAGGGCGGCACTGCCCTGGCACTTGGGGCAGTGGCGGTTGCGGCACGAGTTGTAGGAGATCTGCGGCTCACCGCAAGAGGAGCACTGCAGCACGTGTCCGCCGAGCGCGCTGCTTCGGCATTGCTCGATGGCCGACATGACGCGAAGCTGGCCGAGCGATAAATGCCCGCGGTGTTCGCTTCGCCAGGCCGGACCGGCGGTGCGCAGGATCTGCGCGACCTCCAGCGCGGGGCGCATGGTCTGCCCCGGGCTAGGTGTTTCGCTGACTCTCTATCGGGCTGATGACCTTGTGCAGCAAGGTGGAGGCGACCTGGGTGTAGGTCGCTGTGGTGCTGAGCTTCTTGTGGCCGAGCAGCACTTGGATGACGCGCACGTCGACCTTCTGCTCGAGCAGGTGAGTTGCGAAGCAATGGCGCAGCGTGTGCATCGAGACGGGCTTGTCGATGCCGGCAACGGTGGCGGCGGCGTGCACAGCGCGGTTGAGCATTCGCGCCGAGACCGGGTTGATTGGCTCGCGGCCCGGGAAGACCCAGCCGCCGTCGATGACTTGGCTGCGGCGCTTGGCGTAGCGCCACCAGATGCGCAGGCGTTCGAGCAGCAACGGCGGCAGCACGGCGTTGCGGTCCTTGTTCCCCTTGCCTTGATCAACGCGCAGAATCATGCGCTGCGAATCGATGTCGCTCGTGCGCAGGCCGCAGACTTCACCAGCGCGAAGCCCGGCGCCATACGCCACCGAAAGTGCGGTCTTGTACTTGAGGCTGGACGCTGACTCGATAAGCGTGGCGACCTCCTCCGTGCTCAAGATCACCGGGATGCGGTGCTCGACCCGCACCGCACGCATCCGGCGTGCGAGATCAGGCTTATCGAGAGTAGCCTCGAGAAAGAAGCGAACGCCATAGACCGTGGCGTTGATAGCGCTTGGCGTCTTGCCGATCTCGGCCAGGTGAATCTGGAAGCGGCGAAGATCCTCGCCGGTGACCGTGTCCGGCGATTTGCGAAGGAACTTCGCCAGCAGCGTCACTGCGCGAAGATGCGCAATCTGTGTCGGCTCGGCAAAACGGCGCGCCGTCATGTCTTCGATCATGCGCCGCCGCAGCGGGGAGATACCTGGGTTGTCATTCTGGATCATGGTGTGCTCCTGTCGGTGTTCGAGGCACGTCGCCTCAAACGCCAACTTACGGAACACACACCCAGTGCAAAATCACCGGTTCTTCGCTATGCCATCAACCTCGAACGGAGCCCTACCGCGAGAGATGTAATGGACGCATCCCCCGGCAGCGCGAGCGCCGTGAGGCTTGTAGGAGTCGATGACCAGGTGTGGCTTCGGTGTGAACCGCTGCTCCAACTTTGGTAGCGCGTAGTGGGCGGTGGGGCTTGTATTGGGGTTTGTCTCGCCCCCATACCCCGAGGGCTGGAAGGTACAAAGGTGCGGCGATGAGTGAGAGGCACAAATGCAGAGGGAGACTCCTTTCCCAAACGGCATCGAAGTGCCAAAGTGGATGTTTCGACGATCCTCTCAACGGGAAGGAGCCTCACATGAAGCGTACGACGATTGGACTGGACATTGCAAAGCATATTTTCCAGGCACACGCGGTTAATTCTGAGACGGCGGAAGTAACGCGAACAAAGCTGCGCCGAGCCGAATTGCTAGCGCATTTTGCGCAGCTGCAGCCATCGGTGATCGTCATGGAGGCATGCGGTTCGGCGCATCACTGGGCCAGGCGCTTCGCCAGGCTCGGGCACGAGGTCAAGCTGATTGCTGCTCAGTTCGTGCGCCCGTTCGTCAAGACAAACAAGAACGACGCTGCCGATGCGGCGGCGATCTGGACGGCAGCGCAGCAGCCGGAGATGCGCTTCGTTGCAGTCAAGACGGAGGAACAACAGGCGGTGCTCGCTCTGCACGCCATACGGGAACGGTTCAAGAAGAACCGCACCGCGGCGGTCAATCAGATCCATGGGCTCATGGGGGAATTTGGCGTCGAGTTGCCAAAAGGGTGGCGCACGATGCTGCCCAAGGCTACGGCTGCGCTCGATGATGCAACGTCGTCCGTGCCGACGCTGCTGCGATCCCAGCTTCGCCGCCAGATCGAAGAGATTCGTCGTCTTACCGAACAGATTAGTGAAGCCGAGCGGCAGATCGCTTCCTGGCAGCGCCGACAAGAAGACTGCGAGAGGATCGCGTCGATCCCGGGCGTCGGCTTGCTCACCGCGACGGCTGCGGTGGCCACGGTTGGGGAGACGGCCATGACCTTTCGCTCCGGACGGCAGTTTGCTGCATATCTGGGCCTGGTGCCGCGCCAAAACGGCACGGGCGGGCGTGTGCAGTTGCTTGGCATCAGCAAGCGTGGCAACACGTACTTGCGCACGTTGCTGATTCACGGAGCGCGCAGCGTCCTGGTGACCAGCAAAGCCGGTAAGGACCCAACTTCGTGGTTGGGACGTTTATCTCAGCGGCGGCCCCATAACGTCGCCGCCGTCGCGCTCGCGAACAAGATGGCTCGCCAGATCTGGGCGTTGTTGGCTCACAAGCGCACGTATGACCCGAATCACGGGCTGACGGCGGTGGCGCCGGCGGCACCGGCATGAGCTCGGCCAGGTCGGGACAAAGCCGGATGTGCTCTCATTTCTACTGGCGCTTTGACGGAGATGAGCCTCCGGCAATCGCCAGCACGACACGGAATTGTTAGAGAAGGAATCTGCTGCATGGAGGTTGCACTGTTCGTTCCCAGTGGTGGCGCAGTGGTCGGACCGCGGAAGACACAAGCCTGGTAAACCGCGCGGGCGCCTGAAAAGGCAGCCCTGGCGAGAGATGAGGCGTCTTCTAGCGTATTTCACCAAGGCCAGCAGCCGACAAAGGGTTGCACCTGTAGGCCGAATGTAAGACTGCAACCGAACGCCGCACCAGCATGGAAAATGAACCGAACAGCTGCCTTGCTGCCGATCAAGGCAGGACACGCCGATGTAGTTAGTACGCGTGGGAAAGTTAGCAGTGATTTGTAAACACCAAGGCACGGCGCTGAACGCCGCGTGGAGTAAATAATTTGCTTCGACCTATTGCATTCCGGGATGCGTCCATGTAAGCGGTTTAGTCCTCTGGCCGAACCCGGTCTCACGATCGCGAAGTACCGCGGACATTTCAACGACCGCAATGCGCCTCGGACCGGACGTTAGCGATGGGATTATTCAAGCGGCGAGCCTTCACCGCTATTGGTGCTCGCCCCTGAATTACCTGGGGCGTGCAACGGTTGTGCTTTCCGGCACATAGGTTACAGGTCGTTCCGGACACATAGGTAACACTTTCGGGCATTTGCGGGGGACGCAAATGCCGTGGCGGGAGTGTTGCAAGATGGACGAACGGATTCGGTTTGTTGCCCGATTGCTCGACGGCGAGAAGATGACCCAGCTATGCCGGGAGTTCGATATCTCCCGCAAGACGGGCTACAAGATCTTCGATCGGTACAAGAACTGTGGCTTGGAAGGGCTGACCGACCGAAGTCGGCGGCCGTACCGCCAGTCCAATCGGCTGGCGCCGCAGATCGAGAGCCTGATCCTGCAGTGCAAGCGCGAGCAGCCCAGCTGGGGAGCGCCCAAGATTCGCGAGAAGCTCAGGCGCATGCATGGCGACATGCCCCTGCCGGCGATCAGCACCGTTCATGCGGTTCTGGATCGACACGGCCTGGTGCAGCGCCCCGGACGTCGGCGCTACAAGGCCCAAGGCACCCGCCTATCGCTGCCGAGCCGGCCCAACGATCTGTGGTGTGCCGATTACAAGGGCGAGTTCATGCTCGCCGACCGGCGCTACTGCTACCCGCTGACTATTACCGACTCGGCCAGCCGCTACTTGCTGTGCTGTGACGCCTTGGCCACGACCCAAGAGATCTACGCCTTCACGGTGTTCGAGCGGGTGTTCCAGGAATTTGGCTTGCCCTTGTCGATCCGCACCGACAATGGCGTGCCTTTTGCTAGTCGGAGCGCCCTGTTCGGGCTGAGCAAGCTCTCCGTCTGGTGGCTGCGCCTGGGAATCGGCATCGAGCGCATCAAGCCCGGCAACCCACAGCAAAACGGCCGCCACGAGCGCATGCACCTGACCTTAAAGAAGGAAGCGACCAAGCCGCCGGGCAAGAACTTCCTGCAGCAGCAGGCCAAGTTCGACGCCTTCCAGGAGTATTACAACCACCAGCGGCCCCACCAGGCCCTAGCAATGAAGTGTCCGGCAGAGATCTACCAGAGCTCACCACGGGCCCTACCGCGGCCTATCCGAGCTGCACTAACCCCCTGCACGATCGGACCATCACCGTCACCTGCTGCGGACGCATCTGCATCGGCCGGCGCAAAATCAACTTGAGCACCGTCTTCGCCGGTCAGAACGTCGGCGTCAAAGAGGTCAACGACAACGTCTGGCTGGTCAGCTTCATGCACTACGACCTGGGCTTCTTCGATCACGAAACCGATAGACTCTCCAGTGTCGAAAACCCCTTCGACGCTAAAGTGTTACCTATGTCTTCGGAATAAAACGTTACCTATGTGACCGGAACGAACCGGTGAAGACTGGAGGCGGGCGTCGGAATCGAACCGGCGTACACGGATTTGCAGTCCGCTGACACGAGAGAAAAATCAATGGCTTAGCGAATTTGCCACCCTTTTTTTGGGTGGTCGCGCTGATTCAGTAACAAATATTTCGTAAAGCGGAATTTTTCCGGCCGCTAAGTCGTAACTTCCTGATTCCACTCACGTCAGCTAGCTGGCAGCTGCG
>Ga0209517_10000665_pt1 | contig 57302 bp, 50 predicted proteins | sample PeaSoiMetSII2010_FD_187695 | JGI IMG/M metagenome (GOLD analysis project Ga0209517, IMG submission 187695) | Peat soil microbial communities from Weissenstadt, Germany - SII-2010 (SPAdes) (version 2) | ecosystem: Environmental > Terrestrial > Soil > Wetlands > Peat | place: Germany...
GTTCCAGGATCCGAACGGCAGGGTCTGGGTAGCCTTGCCCTGCTCTTCGGCCACGGCCTGGAGCTTGCCTTCAAAATTGAGCCGCGCAATTTCCCGCTGCATTGGGCCGACCAAGCGGTAATTCATTTCCCAGGGAGTCAGGAACTCCTCTTGCGGCCTGGAAGCATCAGCCTGATTCATGGACCTATCGGCCGCTCTGTGGGTGTAATCCAAACCGAACGGCGCGAAGCCAATAGTCTGAAGACCAAGCGCGGAGAAGAAAAAGCGGGCTTTGTCGGCGCCACCGGTCTTCGGCACAAATAGGGCATTGTCGTCGCGGTGATACAGTTCCAGAACCTTCAAATACGAGGCGGGATCGTCCTGGTAGTTGTTCGGCGCCAGAATATCCAGCGCCGGCGCCGCGGCTTTCCAGATGGCGAGCACATTGTCCGTGGGGCCGCCGCTCTCGTAGTTGCCGGTAGAACCTGGAAGGCCGGGGGGGGCCTGGATTGAACGGGTCGCGCAAGGCCGCATTGGCGTACATGGGCATCGGAGGAAACTACTTTGGACTTGCAGCGTGATCGACTTGACGTCCCAAACGCTTGAGTTCGGCCCTCACCGCCTGGTATTCGAGAAGACTCACTGGGCACGTTTTCACGGCCTCTTGAAATTCCGCAAATGCCCGCCTTCGGTGCAGGTGTAGGAGATCGAACTCTCCCAGAAATCGGCGCTGGAGATCGTACTCTCCCAAAAAGAAGTGCGCCTGACACAATTGTTCACCTTGTTTTTGGGGGTCAGGGTTAGCAGCGGCTGTAATGACCGTCTTGCGAGAAATATTCCTCTGGTAGAAGGAAAGGACTGGGCCGGGCCATGAGTTCAGATCTAATTCTCGCTCACCAATCAGAGCTTCGCGGGACTTCTGCCCCGCGCGCGCTCGAGCGAGGTAAAGCCAAATCACATTATACGGGTCGCGGGGCGCAAGATTTACAGCGCTCTGGAAGTCCATCGCTGCTTCGGCGAACTGGCCTTGTTCAAAGTGGGCCACGCCTCGTGGTCGGAAGGCGCAAACACATTTGGGATCCAGCCGGATGGCCTGGTCGTAGTCCTTAATGGCGCGGTCGTCGTCGCCCTTGGCGTGGTAAGCATTACCCCGATTGTTAAAGGCCGTGGCGTAGTCGGGCTTCAGCCGGATAGCTTCGTCGAAGTCCTGAATGGCGCGGTCGTACTCGCCCTTGCAGTTGTAGTCAATGCCCCGGTTGTAAAAGAAGCCGGCGTTGTCGGGCTTCAGCCGGATAGCTTCGTCGAAGTCCTGAATGGCGCGGTCGTGCGCGCCCTTGTGGCTGTAGGAAGCGCCCCGGTTGTTGAAGGCCAAGGCGCTGTCGGGCTTCAGTCGTATCGCTTTGTCGTAGTCCTGAATGGCGCGATCGTACTCGCCCTTGTCGTCGTAGGCGGAGCCCCGCATGTTGAATGCCGAGGCGTCGGCGGGCCTCAGCCGAATGGCCTGGTCGTAGTCTTGAATGGCGCGGTCGTACTCGCCCTTGTGGTCGTAGGCAATGCCCCGATTGTAGAAGGCGGAGGCGTAGTCGGACTGCAGCCGGATGGCTTGGTCGAAGTCTTGAATGGCGCGGTCGTTGTCGCCCTTGTGGCTGTAGGAATTGCCCCGGTTGTAGAAGGCCGAGGCAAAGTCTGGCTGCAGCCGGATGGCTTGGTCGAAGTCTTGAATGGCGCGGTCGTTGTCGCCCTTGTGGCTGTAGGAATTGCCCCGGTTGTAGAAGGCCAAGGCAAAGTCTGGCTTAAGGCGGATAGCCTGGTCGTAGTCCAGAATGGCGCGGTCGTACTCGCTTTTGTTGTCGTAGGCAATGCCCCGGTTGCAGAAGGCCAAGGCAAGGTCTGGCTTCAGCCGGATAGCTTGGTCGTAGTCTTGAATGGCGCGGTCGTCGTCGCTTTTGTGGTTGTAGGTACTGCCTCGGTTGTAGAAAGCGTCGGCGTAGTCTGGCTTCAGCCGTATGGCTTGGTCGTAGTCTTGAATGGCGCGGTCGTCGTCGCCCTTGTGGCTGTAGGAACTGCCCCGGTTGTTGAAGGCCAGGAAGTCGGCAGGGTCCAGCCGTATGGCTTCGTCGTAGTCCCGAATGGCACGGTCGTACTCGCCCTTGTTGTCGTAGGCATTACCTCGATTGTTGAAGGCAAAAGCAAGATCCCGGCCGGAGAATTGGCCGGAGTCTATGGCCCGAGTACAGTAGTGGATTCCGAGGTCGGGATTGCTTTCCTGCAAGCAGCGGTCGGCGTCTTCATCCGTTTGAGCCAGAATCACGCTTACACAGAACAAGCTAACAGCCAAGAAAAACAGTAAGCGCATTGCGGCCTCCGTCATGAGGGAGCGCGCCCGACGCCCAGGCATTGGCATGAGTATATCTTAGGTTGGTACGGGTGCCCTCGCACCAGGGAAACTACGGGCCGCAGCTTGCGTCGGCCGCTATTGCTGGATAGTCGGGAATCGCACCCGGCGTCTGCGCGTCAACGAGCTTACGGAAAGCGGCGAGATCTTTCGCTTTGAGTTGTTGCCAATCCTCAAGCGTCCCGTTCATTGCCGCGCACAGTTTTTGCAAGGACGCGAAAGATTCCGCCGAAGGCGTAAAATCAGCGCCATCCACGAGGGCGATCAGGGCCACCAGGCTATCATTCACGGTGATGAAGCTGTTGTCCTTGGGAGTGTCGAGAATCGCGACGGACTCGCCTTGCAGTGCTCCCGCTTTCGAATCGAGTTGCGTGGCGGCAACTGCGACAGGGTCTTCCGCAGGTTGCTTGGTGAACCCCGCCAGACGCGAACGAAGATCCTTCACCTGTTGATAGGCAGCAAAGTTTTGCCCAAGAATTGCGGAAATCCTGAGGTCCAGGTTTAGCGCACTTTCCAATTGGTTCCGCACATAGTTCACACGAGGGTCCATCTTCACTTCGAGTGGCTGGCGGTACGTTTGGCCGCCCACCGTCAATCGGACATCGTAAATTCCTGGCAGGACCAAAGGTCCCTCCGGCGGGAGCGGGGTCTCGCCGACGATTGCGCCTATGGGGTAGTTGTAGGGAGTTTGCACGTGCACGGCTTGGGGATCGGGGTAGCGCAAGTTCCAAACAGCGCGATGCATGCCCGGCCCCTTCGCGAGCGGCTCTGGATGCGCAATCCAGTATTCCGCGATTTGCAAGGGTTGCTCATGAGGCTGAGGCAGCGGCGCGCTGGAGTACGCGCGGATCAATCCTCCATTCTGGTCGTAAATTTCCAGCCGGAGATCCCCGGTGGGCGACGCCGGGAGATAGTAATTGAGGATGGCGCCATCGGGAGGATTTTTGCCGGCCGGGATTTCCGGTGGCAAGGGTGTGTCTTGATTTTCGTCGCGGCGTACCCGGATCGCGGGCCGTGGCGCAAAGAGGGTGGCCTGGGATGGAGGCGCCTGCGGCGCAATCTGACGGAGCGGCGAAAGATCATCGAGAATCCAGAATGCGCGCCCGTAGGTTGCCGCGATCAGATCACCCTGCTCGATCGCGAGATCATGTACCGCCGCAATCGGCATGTTCAGACGCAAGGACTGCCAGTGGCCGCCGCCGTCGAATGAGACGTACACACCCTGTTCGGTTCCCGCATAGAGCAGATCCTTGCGCACGAGATCTTCGCGCACTGCCCGGACGAAATCGGTATCGCGAATACCGTTCACGGTTTCCTGCCAAGTCTGGCCGAAATCGTGGGTCTGAAAAATGTGGGGGCGCAAATCATCCAGGGGATTCCGGTTGACGGCGATGTAGGCGGTAGCGGCATCAAAGTGCGAGGCCTCTATCAAGGGGACGGCACTCCAGGCGGACACCGCGGAAGGCGTGACATTCTGCCAGGTTAAGCCGCCATCGCGCGTGAGTTGGACTGCGCCGTCATCGGTGCCCGCCCAAATCACGCCTTCTTTTACGGACGATGGAGCAATGGTCATGATCGAGCCAAGCGGTTTCTTCGGATCTTTCTTGTCCGCCGGGGTTCGTGTCAGGTCTGGGCTGATCATTTCCCAACTCGAGCCGCCATTCACAGTCCTGAGCACGAACTGGGTCCCTAGGAAGAGAACGTGCGGGTCCTGGGGAGAAAAGACCATGGGGATATTCCAGTGGAAGCGGTATTTCGTCCCGAAGGGGACGGGCGCAGGAGAAATGTCGCGCACCTGCCCGGTCTTTTTTGACATGCGAACCACGCTGCCACCTGGCCCGGAATTGTAAACAGCGTCGGGATCAATGGGGTCGGGAATGGTGTAGCCGCTTTCGCCGGGTCCAACGGGAAACCAGTCGCGCTCAGTGATTTGTCCATCATTGCCGCGGCTCGAAGTAGCCACGGTCCCGCTGTCCTGCTGGGAACCGTAAACCCAGTAAGGAAATCCATGATCTGTGGCGACGCGGTAGAACTGCCCGGTGGGCTGGTTGTACCAGGTACTCCAGGATTCGCCGCCATTCAGGCTGATGGTTGCGCCCTGGTCCACACCCAGCATGATGCGTCGCGAATTCGTGGGATCAATCCACATGGTGTGGTAATCGTCGCCGCCGGGCGCGCCCTTGATGGCCGTGAAAGTCTTCCCGCCATCGGTCGAACGGTAGAGTGATTGTTTTGGGACGTAGACCACATCTGGATTTTGAGGATCAACGAAAATCTCGCTCATGTACCAGAAGCCAATGATGCGATCATCCGTTGTGGCTCGCTGCCAAGTAGCTCCGCCATCGTCGGAACGGTACAGTCCATTGGTTTTTCCCTTCGCCTCGATGAGGGCATAAACACGCCGGCCACGCGTGCCAGGTGCTACGGCCACTCCGACGCGGCCCCAATCACCGGGAGGAAGGCCGTTGCCCGTGAGCTGCGTCCAAGTGACGCCTTCGTCGGTCGATTTGTAGATGCCGCTGCCCGGGCCGAAAGACGTGCCCAATTGCCCGGGTATACGAATGGCGTGCCAGAGCGCAGCATAGACAATCTTTGGGTCGCCGGGAGCGAAGCAGAGATCCACGGCGCCGGTGACGTCGTCTTTAAAGAGAACCTTCTTCCAGGTATGGCCACCGTCCGTAGAGCGGAAAACGCCACGCTCGGTATTGGGTCCGAAGCTGTGACCCATGGCCGCAAGCAAAACTACATCGGGATTACGCGGATCGACGAGGATGCGTGCGATGTGGCGCGTGTCTTGCAAACCAAGCAGTGTCCAGGTTTCGCCGCCATCGGCGGATTTATAAACGCCGTTGCCGTAGGTGATGTCCGAGTAGACATTGTTCTCTCCGCTGCCGACATAAATGATGTTCGGATTGGAGGGCGCAAGCGCCAGGGCGCCGATGGAAGCCACAGGTTGACTGTCGAAGATGGGATTCCAGACGGTGCCGCCGTCGGTTGTCTTCCAAACGCCGCCACCGTTCGAGCCAAAGTAATAAAGGCCTGGATTTCCCGGAATCCCGGCAACAGCATTTACCTTGCCGGCTCGGTAAGGGCCGATCATCCTCCACTTCATATCTGAATAGAGGTTCGGATCGACCTGCTGCGCCAGCAAGCGCACGCCGTGGAAAAGGAACAAGGCGAGGAAAAGTATGGTGGCGAACCGCAGAAAACCAACTGCGCGCGTGATCATGGCATATTCTCCGGAGATGCGGGAGCATACCCTGTTCCTGGTTCTTGAGGCAAACCGGCGATCTTCAGAATTGAGGTGAGTGAAGAGGAACTGGTGAATCCAGCATTCACGTGGGGCTGTCCCTACCTGCTTGCCATTCAGGCCATTGGAGTCCCGCGAGTTCAGAAAATTGCAGCCCGGCAGCCGAGGGAGTCACAGCTCCAACGTGCCGCGTTCTCTTCCAGTGTCTGACGGTGGTGATTAGTTGCACAAGGCCGCGTTCGCTGACGGCGTGCCCTAGATTATTCTTTGCTAGCCTATAGATACGAAACGACATCCCCCGGATCACGGTCTTTCCAAGACTCATTGGTTCGGGGCGGATCACTTTTCCAAAGGTAAAGCCGCTCGGCGGCCAGTGGAATGCCATCGCCCATTGGGGCGATCAGGGAGTTGAAGTGAAAATCACATCGCTAACGCTCGTGCTCATCGGGATGTTCGGCATCTTGGCTGCTCCTGTTCTCGGCCAAGCGCCGCCATCCGGCAACTCCGCCCAAAGTGTCTCTCGCACCACCAAAGCGGTGAACTATCGCCGCGCCGGGGGCTCCACCAAGATCGACTTTCAAGGTACGGAATTGATGTCTTCAGCCAGGGGCGAAGCTAAAGTCCAGAACAAGGGCAACCGCATCGAGATTGAAGCAAAGTTCGTGAGCCTGGACGAGGCCACCAAATTCGGCCTCGAATATCTGACCTACGTTTTATGGGCCGTTTCTCCCCAGGGCCGCGCCGTGAACCTGGGTGAAATTGTGCTGAAGAGCGGGGGCGGAGAGGTCAAGGCCATCACCGACATGCAAACGTTCGGCATGATCGTGACAGCCGAGCCATACTTCGCGGTCACGCAGCCGGGCAACACGGTGGTACTGGAGAACGTTTTTGGGCCTGCCACGGCCGGCAAAGTGGAGAACATTGACGCAAGCTACGAGCTACTGGGGCGCGGCATCTACTCTTCCTCCAACACGAAAATTGAAAACGCCATCTTCGGCATCGATCGCAAAACGCCTCTGGAACTCTTTGAAGCGCGCAACGCCGTGCGCATCGCACACATCGCTCTGGCAAACAAATATGCCGCGGCCACGCTGGCTAAAGCCGAGCAGCAACTCCGCACCGCCGAAGAAGTTTACGCGCACAAGGGCGACAAAAAATCCGTGGAAGCCGCCGCCCGTGAAGTTGTAGGGACCGCCGAGGAAGCCCGCGTGATGGCCGTGAAACAAAAAGCAGAGGAAGACGCTCAAGCGAAAATTGCCGCGGACAAGAAAGCCGCCGAGGAGCGCGAGGCCAAGGCCCGCGCCGATGCCGCCGCCGAGGCACAGCGCCGACTGGAAGCCGAGGAGGCGCGCAAACAGGCCGAAGCCGCGCAAGCCGAAGCCGTGCGTATGAAACAGGAGGCGGAGCAGGCCGCGCAGGAAGCGTCGCGCCAGAAAGCGGAAGCCGAGAAAGCCAGCGCCGCCGCGTTAGCGCAGCAACAAGCCGCGCAAACCGCCGCCGAACAAGCCGCTCGGGACCGTGCCGCAGCGCAGGCTGAAACCGAAAAGGCGCGGCAGGCGGCCGCGCAAGCCGAAGCGGAAAAGGCCCAGCTTCGCGCGCAGCTTCTCGCACAGCTGAATTCCATTCTGCAGACGCGGGATTCCGCCCGCGGTTTGATCGTCAACATGTCGGACGTCCTTTTCGATACCGGGAGCTACACGCTGAAGCCTGGCGCCCGCGAGAAACTCGCCAAGATATCCGGGATTCTTCTGGCGCATCCCGGCCTCACACTGCAGATCGAAGGTCACACCGATAGCGTTGGCGGAGACGAATTCAATCAACAGCTCTCCGAGCGTCGCGCCGACTCCGTGCGTGATTTTCTTGCCGAGCAGGGCGTCCCCGTCTCCTCCATCTCCGCCCGCGGGTTCGGCAAAACCCAGCCCGTCGCCTCCAACGACACGCCCGAGGGCCGGCAGCGCAATCGCCGCGTCGAACTCGTCGTCAATGGCAACGCCATCGGTAACACCGCAAGCGACTCCTCCGCTTCCAGTTCTCAGCAATAGCGCGAACGCCCGAAAGGGTTTCTACGAGAGACGAGGGGTGTCGCGGGCAGAAAGAAGCCCGGACGGCAAACGCATGGCCGTCCGGGGGATGAAACTGCAAACGATGCGGCGGGGAACTGATTAGTTGGACTTGTTTTTCGGCGAGCGCTTGTTCAAGGTGGCCAGGAGCTGCCGGGCGCTGGGCGGGGCCGGAACAACGCCCTTCAGCACGATGTCCTTGGCTGGGACGTCCTTGCCATACAAATGCATGTTGGCATCGTTGTCCGGGCGGAGCGTGGAACCTTCGAGGGAGATGCCGGCAAACAAGCCACGGGAGCGCGAATAGCTGAGAATCTCCGCGCGTAGTGTGGCATCCGTTTCCGCGGAAGCGTCGCGGCCCTTGGGACCAGCCGCGGCGGCGGCGTCGCCGCCCAACTTCACCTTGCTAGTCAGAACGCCTTCGGCACTGCGCGCATTCATCAGCAAAAGGACAAAGTCCGTGGCCTGACCGCCGAGCTGCAAACCGAAGCTGCCGCCTTCGAGTGCGATCATGGTAGGCGCGCCCCACGGCCCATTGAATTTCTCGCCGCTGCGGCAGGTCATAACGCCACGGCCGTAGCTGCCGCCAATTCCGATAGCGAACTTCATGACGGATGGCAATACGACGACACACTCGGCTTTGTCGAGCAGGTCCTGGGGGATGTTATCGGGGATGTTGAGAATTTCCGTGATCACGGTTCCGGAATTCTCCACGCGATCCACTTCTTTCTTATTGTCCGCATAGGTGACTGAAGCCACAAAGGCCATGGCCACGAGCGAAATCCAGATTTTTCTCATAGCGTAACTCCTTGAAGGATTGGGAAGCGCTCATCGAGCTGTTTTTTCCGAGGATCGGGCGGGCGTAATGACGCGTGAATTATAGGACAGAAAGGAAGGGAAAGGTAGACTAGGTCTAAAAAGGGCTAGTACCAACAGGTTTGAAAGTGGAGAAGCATGGCGGGACAGTACTCCAAAAAAACGCGAACAGGAAGGGCTTCCCAATTAAGACCAATTGGAACTATTATGATTATAAATAGAATTCGGATGTAGGTCCCACCCTACCTCGGAATTTCCGAGGAAATGTGGTCACACTTTCGATACGATATGCACTCTAGGAAGACGGGGCGGGGGCAAGCTGGGTTCGTCCGCGCCAAAATCTAAACAGGGAGCAAAACATGGAAACCATTAGGAAGAACCTCTGGACAGCGGCGCTGGTCGCGGCCCTGCTGGCAGGCGCATGCCTGGTTAGCACGGCGGCGAGAGCAGATGTCAAGGCGGGCGAGGCGACGTTCAAGGCCAAGTGCGCCATGTGTCACGGGGCGGATGGCAAGGGCAAGGAAGCGATGAAGACAAGCGACCTGGCCTCGGCCGACGTTCAGAAGATGAGCGATGCGGATCTGTCGGGGATGATTACGAATGGGAAGGGCAAAATGCCCGCCTACAAGACGTTGACCCCCGATCAGGTGAAGGATCTGGTGGCCTTTATCCGATCACTGAAGAAGTAAGGCCCGAAGGGTTGTAGAGATGGATTGCGGCACGAGGCGCGTTCGCTCCGCGCGCATCGTGCCATCATAAAAAACCAGGAGGAAACAATGAAGAAGGTACTGTCAGGGATCGTGGCGGTAGCGGTGCTGTGTTTGGCGGGATCGGTCGTTCGCGCGCAAGATAAGGCTAACGGCGAGAAAGTGTACAAAGCGAAGTGTGCCAGCTGCCACGGGCCTGATGGCAAGGGAGAAACGGCCGCGGGTAAAGTCACCAAGGCGCGGGATATCTGCTCCGACGAAGCGAAGAAAGAAACTGACGCGGCTTGGACGGACATCATCGTGAAGGGCAAGAACAAAATGCCCAGCTACGACAAGAAGATCACCGACGCCGAAGTCAAGGACGTCATCGCTTATATGCGGAGTCTGTGCAAGTAAGAGCGCCGGTGAGCCCGCGACTGCAGGCACACAAAAAATCAGAAGGTCTCAGGGCCCCGGCGGATCCTTCGCTGGGGCTCCTTTTTGTAATGGCGCGTTGAGAGACGCATAAAGCAGGCGATGTGGGAGCATCCACCTCATGAGTCCGCAGAATACAGTTCGAAATTGGGCCCGACTGCTCTACTTCCTGAGCCAGAACGTTACCAGCTTGATTGGCGTGGTTCTGACGACGAGCACGGCAATCACGATGATTGCCTTCTGGATTTACGATTTCATGCTGCAGGGCCCGCCGCACCCGTACATCGGGATACTGATTTTCCTGATCCTTCCGGGACTGTTCGTCCTCGGACTGTTATTAATTCCGCTGGGAATATTGTTGCGGCGGAAAAAATTGCGCGGCGCTGGCGAACTGCCGATCGCCTACCCGGAAATCGATTTACGAGTGCCGATCGTCCGCAGCGGCCTTCTGTTCGTCGGAATCGCGACGGTTCTGAATATACTGATTTTCACATTCGCTTCGTACCAAGGCGTGGCGTACATGGACACGACGACGTTTTGCGGGCAGACGTGCCACACGGTAATGGCACCGGAGTTTTCCGCGTATCAGAATTCGCCGCATGCTCGGGTGAACTGCGTGGAGTGCCACATCGGTCCGGGGGCCGGGTGGTTCGTCAAATCGAAATTGTCGGGGGTGCGCCAGGTCTTCGCCGTAACGTTTAAAACGTATTCGCGGCCCATACCTTCGCCCGTGAAGTACCTGCGCCCGGCGCGCGAAACGTGTGAGCAATGCCACTGGCCGCAACGGTTCTCCGGCGACAAGTTCATCGTGAAGACGAATTACAAGGATGACGAGAAGAACACCCCGCAAACTACGGCGCTGGTGGTGAAAATCGGCGGGAGGACGTGGCAGGGCTCGGTGGGAATCCACGGTCGGCACCTGGATGAGGGCTCGCGCATCCGCTACATTTCAACGGACGAGCACCGGCAGGTGATCCCAGTCGTGTACTACACGGACGACAAGGGCAAGACGGTCGAGTACGTCTCGACGGATATCAAGGTAAGCAAAGAGGAGCTGGCAAAGAGCGAAAAGCGTGTGATGGATTGCATCGATTGCCATAACCGGCCGACGCACGCTTTTGAGTTACCGGAGAGCGCGGTGGATCTGCGCATCTACCGCGGACTGGTCAGCGGAGACTTGCCGTTCATCAAGAAAAAAGCAGTGGAGTTGCTGAAGGCGGATTATCCGGACCGCGAGACGGCGCAGAAGAAGATCGTGGAAGGGATTTCGAGCTATTACCGCAGCACCTATCCAGACATTTACAACACGAAACGCGCGTTGGTGGAGCAGTCCGCGGAAAATGTCGCGAACATTTACCTGCAGAACATTTTCCCCGACATGAAAGTGACCTGGGGCGTGCATCCCAACAATCTGGGCCACAATGATTTTCCCGGCTGCTTCCGCTGCCACGATGGGTTGCATACGAGCGCGGACGGCCAGACGATTTCCAACGATTGCAGCGCTTGTCACAATTTGCTGGCGGTACAAGAGGAAAATCCGAAAGTGCTTACGGATCTTGGCATGAGGTAAGCATTGCCGAAAGTTTGCCATGGCTGAAACAAAAACTGTGCGAAGGAAGTGGTGTGCAGGTCTGGGAACGATCATTGCGACGCTCCTCGCGACAGTTTTCTCCCTCCTCTTTTCGGAAAGCCCCGGCCGGGCGGCGCGGCCCGAAACCGAGCAACCGGGGGCGCAATGTCTGGCCTGCCACGGCGACAAGAGCATGAGCACGACGCGAGGCGGCAAAACGGTTTCGCTGTACGTGGACGGGAAGAGATTTGCGGATTCCGTTCATGGCGGCTTGGGGTGCACGGGCTGCCACGCCGACTTGGAAGGAAAAGAGTTGCCGCACGAAACGCCGCTGGCGCGAGTAAATTGTGGCACGTGCCACGACGCGGAGCGGGAGCAGCACGCCCGGTCGGTCCACGGGAAGGCCATTGCGCACGGTGACCCACTGGCGCCACGCTGTGTGAATTGCCACGGGAACCACGAAATTTATCCGGTAAAGGACCCGCGGTCAGCGGTGACGCCGCTGAAAGTGCCATTCGTTTGCGGCCAGTGCCATCGCGAAGGAACTCCAGTTCAGCGCAACCGCCCCATTCCCCAGGACAACATTTTGGAGAACTACTCCGAGAGCATCCACGGAGAGGCGTTGTTGAAAAAGGGGCTCGCGGTGGCCCCCAACTGCGCGACTTGCCACACACCGCATTCGATCTTGCCCCACACCGATCCCGCTTCCTCAATCGCCCGCCGGAACATTGCCGCTACCTGCACGAAATGTCACTCGCTGATCGAAGCGGTGCACCGGAAGATCATTCGTGGAGAGCTATGGGAAAAGGAAGCGAATGTCCTGCCCGCGTGCGTGGATTGCCATCAGCCGCATAAGATACGGAATGTTTTCTATTCGCAGGGTATGGCGGATGCGGACTGCCTGCATTGCCATGCGGACGAGAAGCTGCGTCGTGCGCGGGACGGCCAATCCATGTACGTCAACCTGGGCGAGTTGAGCCATTCGCGCCACAGCAAAATTGCCTGCAGCCAGTGCCACTCGGAAGTAAACGCCTCCCGCGTGCGGCCTTGCGAGACGATTTCCCGAAAAGTGGACTGCACCTCTTGCCACGATGAAATCGGCAAGCAGTACATGAGCAGCACTCACGGGCAGCTAGTCAGCAAGAATGATCCGAATGCCCCGGACTGCAAGGAATGCCATGGTACGCATGGTGTGCTTGGCAGACAGGACCCACAATCGCCAACTTTTGCGACCAATGTTCCCGTACTTTGCGCGCGGTGCCACCGGGAGGGACAGAAGGCTGCGTTGCGCTACAGCGGGAGGCAGCACGAAATCATCGCGAACTACACGGAGAGCATTCACGGAAGGGGATTACTGAAGGGCGGTCTGACGGTCACGGCGACCTGCACGAGTTGCCACACCGCTCACCATGTCCTTCCCCGAACGGATCCGGAGTCGAGCGTCAACGCAGCAAACGTGCCGGCCACGTGCGGCCGGTGCCACCACGGCATTGAGGAGCAGTTTGAAAACAGCATCCATGCCAAGCGGATGAGCGGAACCGCCAAGGAACTTCCCGTTTGCAACGATTGCCACACCGCCCATGCCATTCGGCGCACCGATGAAGCGGGTTTCCGCTTGGACATCATGGACACGTGCGGACGCTGTCACGCGGAGATCGCCAAAACCTATTTTGATACCTATCACGGAAAAGTTTCGCGACTGGGGTACACGAAAACGGCAAAGTGCTACGACTGCCATGGAGCTCACGACGTGCTTGCAGTGACGGATCCACGCTCGCACCTCAGCCGGGCAAACGTTGCGGCGACCTGCCAGAAATGCCATGCAGGCGCGACGCGCCGCTTTGCCGGGTACCTGACGCACGCCACTCACCACGACCCGCGAAAGTACCCCCTCTTGTTCTACACATTCTGGGGGATGACCGCACTGTTGTTGGGAACGTTTGTCCTGGGAGGCGTTCACACCCTGCTCTGGCTGCCCCGGGCATTCCAGATGCGCCGGGAATTGCGCGCCACCGAAGCGCAACTCGCCGCAACGCCTGCCGAAACTCCCGCAAGCAAGGAGAGCCTCGATGTCTAACGGCAAAACGGCAGAACGCCAGTTCATCCGCTTCACCCGCCTGCAGCGTATTCTGCACATCTGCATGATCGTGAGCTTCATGAGCCTGGCGCTGACGGGATTGACCCTGAAGTTCTCCTACACCAAATGGGCGGCGGTGCTCTCTCATCTGCTCGGGGGGTTCGAGAGCGCCGGGTACATTCACCGAAGTGCTGCGGTGGTGATGTTCGGAGTTTTCATCACTCATCTGGTGGACCTGTACCGCTTGAAGAAAAGGGAGCACGGTTCGTGGCGCGCGCTGCTGCTGGGACCCAGCAGCATGCTTCCCAGCCGAAGAGACCTGGCTGAATTTGTGGCCACGCTGAAGTGGTTTGTGGGCCAAGGCGAGCGGCCTGCCTATGGCCGATGGACGTACTGGGAAAAGTTCGACTATTTCGCGGTGTTTTGGGGAATCGCGGTGATCGGCTCGACGGGACTCACGTTGTGGTTCCCGGTGTTCTTCACGCGCTTTTTGCCAGGGTGGTTCCTCAACGTCGCCACCATCATTCACAGCGACGAGGCTTTGCTCGCTACCGGCTTCATCTTTACCGTGCATTTCTTCAATACCCACTTGCGGCCCGAAAAGTTTCCCATGGACATCACCATATTCACAGGGCGCATGCCACTGGAAGAGTTGCAAAGGGACAAGCCAAGGGAGTATGAAGCGCTGGTGGCTGACGGGAAGCTGGAAGGAAAAATGGAGGAGGCTTATCCACGAATCGTCATCCGTGCGATTCGAGCCTTTGCCTGGGTTGCACTGGCGGTGGGATTCAGCATCGTGCTGTGGATCATTTATGCGATGTTGTTCGCGTACCGCTAGAGGCGAATTGCAGTCGAATCGTGGAGAAGGGTGTTGAAATGCTCGCGACGCTGGTTGCACTGGTTTATCTGACTCTGGCTTTGCCCGCGCCGGCCGCCGACCAGGAATGTCTGGCGTGTCATGGGCAGGCGGGGATGAAGTCTGACAAGGGCAAGGATATTTACGTCAATCCTGCGAAACATGCGGCAAGCGCGCATGCCATTCTAAGCTGTTCCGATTGCCACACTGCCATCAAGGATTTCCCGCATCCCGCCAAGATTGCCAAGGTGCAGTGCGCCGCGTGCCACGCAGACGAAGTGAAGGCCTACGCTGGGAGCGTGCACGCGATTCTGGGTGAAACGGCATGTGCCACGTGCCATGGCAGCGTGCATGATTTGACTTCCGCGGCCGCACTCCTACCCAGCAAGTGCTCGGAGTGTCATGCAGACGAAGTGAAAAGTCTTGCGGGGAGCATCCACGGCCAAGCGGCAAAAAATGGCGATCCCGATGCGCCCAAATGCACCTCATGCCATGGCGCCATTCATGCCGTGAAGACCGCAAGCGAGCCGGACTCCACAGTTGCTCGCAAGAACCTGGCGGATACTTGCGCAAGATGTCACAGTGATGCGGGATTTTTGTCGCGGCACAAGATTCCTATCGCGCATCCCGTTGAGTCTTACAAACAGAGCGTTCACGGCCGCGCGGTGGCTTCGGGCAACGAAAAAGCGGCGGACTGCAGTAGTTGCCATGGTAGCCACGACATCTACCCTGCCCGCGATGCACGTTCCAACGTGAATCACTGGAAAGTGCCGGAGACCTGCGGGCAATGCCACAAGGAAATCGCCCGGCAGTTCAACGAGAGTGTCCACGGGGAAGCGGTCAAGGCCGGCGTGCGGGATGCACCCGTTTGCACCGACTGCCACGGCGAGCACCTGATCATGGATCCAAGCAATCCGGCTTCGCCCTTAAGTGCCGCCAATATTTCCGCGGAAACTTGCGGGCGTTGCCATGGCGATCCCCGCCTGGCCCTGCGCTACAATCTGCCCGCAGATCGCCTGCCCTCCTATGCCGGCAGCTATCACGGGCTGGCTCTCGAAGGCGGGAAACTGACCGCAGCGAACTGCGCTTCGTGCCATGGCGTGCACGACATTCTCCCTTCGAGCGATCCTCATTCAACCGTGAATGCCGCCAATCTGCCCAAAACGTGCGGCCAATGCCACAAAGGTGTAGGGGAATCCAAATTCACAATCGGGCCCGTGCACGTGCAGACGAATGCCGGCCCCAATCATCCAGTGGTGAAATGGATCCGCTGGACGTACTGGGTGCTGATCCCGTTCGCATTGGGATTCATGCTCCTGCACAACCTGCTGGACCTGCTGGCGAAACTGATCCGACGGCGACCGCGGCAGGAAACCAGCGAGGTTGCGGTGCGGATGAATCTGGGATTCCGGATAGCGCACTGGGGCGTGATGGCGAGCTTTCCCACACTCGTGTTGACCGGGTTTGCGCTGAAGTATCCGGAGAGCTGGTGGGCGCGGCCGCTAATGATGTGGGAATCGAACGCGGGCTTGCGAGGCGGATTGCATCGCACGGCGGCGATCGTGCTGATTGCGGCGACCCTCTATCATTTTATTCATTTGGCGCTCAAGAAGCGCGACCGCAGATTCATTACGGCCATGATCCCCACGATCAAAGACGCGACGGACATCCTGGATGTCTTCCGTTACAACCTGGGGCTCACCAAGGAAGAGCCGAAATTCGCAAAGTTCAATTATGCGGAAAAGATGGAGTATTGGGCCTTTCTATGGGGCACGGTGGTGATGGGCCTCACCGGCTTTCTGCTGTGGTTCAACAATTTCACGTTGCGACATTTCCCGAAGTGGGTGGCGGACGCCGCGACCGCCGTGCACTGGTACGAAGCATTGCTGGCAACCTTCTCGATCCTGATCTGGCACTTCTACCTGGTGATTTTCGACCCTGCGGTCTATCCGATGGACACCGCATGGCTCAACGGGAAAATACCTGCGGACCACTACCGGCACACGCGGCCCGGATATTACCGGGAACTGGGGCGAGCGGGCCTGCTGGAAACCCCGGAGGAGCCAGATTCAGCCGATAGCGAATCAGAAGCAGCGCGCGGCGACGATTGAGCAGTACAACAAACTGTTTGAAAAGGATCTTGGGAAGCTGCGGGGCCAACCTCAGGCGTTAAAACCCCTGACTTGTCGGACTTCTCGGCACGGCTAAAGCCGTGCCCTCCCGAGAGCCATTTGTAAGAGCAGTTAGCGGCGGGAGCGGTCCTTGCGGACGGCTTCGTCAATGAGGGCGTCGAGTTCCCCGCGAGTAAGAGTAACTTCGTCGGCATTGGATTCACCGGTGTCGCAGGTTTCCGGCAACTCAGCACCGCCGCCCGGAGGCGGGGTGACGTGGTATTTGGCGCGGGCGGCCATGAGCTTGGCGACTTCGCGGGTGGAGAGCAGTTGGGGTTCGCCGACGAGCTTGGCGGCCAGCGTGATTTTTGCGAAGTGCTCAAGAGTTTCCATGCGGAAGAAAGCGGTGAGCAGGTCGGGCCCGCAGGTGGTGGCACCGTGATTGGCAAGAAGTAGAGCGTCGTAGTGTGGCACGTAAGGCTCAAGAGCTGCGCTAAGATCGGGCGTACCGGGCGTAGCATAACGGACGAGAGGGACTTTGCCGAGGCCGACGATCACTTCGGGCAGAAGCGCTTGATCGAGGCCCAGGCCCGCAACGGCGAAACCCGTGGCGGTCGGCGGATGGCTGTGGCAAATTGCGTTGACATCGGGGCGCATACGATAAAAAAGAAGATGCATGGCGGCTTCAGAAGAGATTTTGCGGTCACCCTGAAGGTGCGTGCCCTCCATATCCATGATGACGAGGTCCTCGGGAGCCATCATGCCTTTGTTGACACAGGTGGGAGTGGTGAGAATGCGTTCGGCATCCAAACGAACGGAGAGATTGCCTTCACCGGCGACGATATACCCGCGTTCGTACATCCAACGGCCAACGCGGCAAATCTCGCGACGATACTGATCTTCCAAGAGTGCAGAAGTTTCTGGTGATGAGTCCGAGGGCACGGTAAGGACTCCTTCCTCGACCGTAAAGCGGTACGATACAGTTTAAATCACGCAACGGCGCACGCCAAGTGGGACAAACGGGGCGCCGGGCCGCGCGGAAAACCAGGAAACAATCAAGCGTAGATGCCGCGCAACTTCAGAGCGGTAGCCACGCGGTCGATCGCCACCATGTAGGCGGCAATGCGGTTGTTGACGCGGTGGAGTTCGGCGTAGCGAACCACCTCGTCGAAAGCACGATCCATAACGTCAAAAAGGCGCTCGTTGACTTCGCTCTCGCGCCAGAAGAAGCCCTGGCGGTCCTGCACCCACTCGAAGTAGCTTACCGTAACGCCGCCGGCATTCCCGAGAATATCGGGGACAGTGAAAATGCCCTTGGCGTCGATGATGGCGTCGGCCTGCCAGGTGGTGGGGCCGTTGGCGCCTTCGCAGAGCACCCTGGCCTGGACCTGATGTGCATTCTGCTCGGTGATCTGGTTTTCGATGGCCGCGGGGACGAGAACGTCGCAAGGCTGGAAGAGAACGTCGCGGGCGCTCATTTTGGTGCCGCCGGTGGGAAGTTCCTGCAAGGGTTTTCTCTGGGTGTAGACCCAATCAATAACTTTGGAAACGTCAAAGCCTTTCTCGTTGTACAGGCCGCCGCCGATATCGGCGAGGCCAATGATTTTGTAGCCGGCCTTCTGCATCAACTCCGCAGCAAGAGAGCCCACGTTACCGAATCCCTGAATGATGACGCGGGTGTTTTCTTTTTTCATTCCGAGTTTAGCCATGGCTTTATCAACGCAGATCATGACGCCTCGTCCGGTGGCTTCGCGGCGGCCACGCGACCCGCCCAACTCAATGGGCTTGCCAGTGACGACGGCGGTGGTGGCCTGACGGGTGTGCATGGAGTAGGTGTCCATGACCCAGGCCATGGTTTGCTCATTGGTGCCGACGTCGGGGGCAGGAACGTCGCGCTCCGGGCCCAGCCAGTCTGAAAGTTCAGCGGTGTAACGGCGGGTAAGGCGCTCGAGTTCGCCGCGGGACAAGTTACGGGGATCGCAAATGATGCCGCCCTTGGCGCCACCAAAAGGAATATCGACGACGGCGCACTTCCAGGTCATCCAGGCAGCGAGGGCACGGACTTCATCGAGGCTGACGTCGGGAGCAAAACGGATGCCGCCCTTACCGGGGCCGCGCACGGTGGAGTGAAGGACGCGATAACCGATGAAGACTTCGAGCTGGCCATTGTCCATGCCGACAGGAATGTAGAGCGTAATTTCCTTATCGGGATATTTCAGATAACGATAGACGCCTTGCTCAAGACCCAGTTTGTTGGCGGCCACTTCAAAACGCGCTTCGGCGTTCTGGTAAACATTCATTTCTTCAGGCACAAGCGTTTCGGGCATGCAAAAGTCTCCTCTGCCCAGTCGGACAACCCTGCTACCAACGGGCGGCGAAATTCGGCCTGTGAGAGACGCGCAGGCGCGAAAAGAAGGGCCAAGTGGGATGAACGATGGCGGGCTACCCACCCGCTAGACCTGCCAATTGGCCGGGGGGCCAGTATACGAAGGGGAAGGGCCAATCGCAAGGCAGGGATACAGATTTGAATTGAAAAGGTACGTCGTCACACCTCAGTGGAGCTGAGCTAAGTGCGTCCGAAGAGTTGAAAGGAGAATGCGGCCCGACCAGGGGAGAGCCGGGGGAGGCGCAGCGGTGAGATAGACTAACCCGGCAAGGGGCTTGGCCCAAGAGAAGTTGGGCGGAGAGCAGTCTGTAATGCGCAACGGCGTGGTGCGTTATTGCCCGCGGAAATGAACCGTCACGGCGACGTGCACTGGAGTCGATTTACCGTTCAACTGCGCCGGGTCGTATTTCCATTGCTTAACGGCGTCCAGAGCCGCCTGATGAAGCAAGGTAGGGCCTGAAATGATTTTGACGGAGCTGACATTACCATTTATGTCGATGAGGGCGTCGATTTTGACTTCACCCGAAACGTTCTGGGCTTTGGCGGTTGGCGGATAGATGGGAGAAACCGACTTGAGCAAGCGGGCTTGCTTGAGGTCTCCACCGACGGGAAGAGGAGCGACGGGTTCGCTGCGATGGCCCGCGGCCAGGCCGACGAGGGGATCCGCGTTGGCAGGTTGATTGACGTCAATGGAGGGCTCGGCTTCGTTGCCCGCCTGGGAATCGTCGGCACGATTTACAACGGGAGTGGCGAGATGGACTTCGCCGACATCAGGCTTTTTGAGCTCCTCGACGGGAGGAGCATTGCGGACAATCGCTTTCGGGTTCTTGGCAACTGGCGGAGTTGCAGGCTCGGCGGTTGCAGGGGCGTTCACAGGAGGCTCGCTGTGAATTACCGGTGAACTTTCGGGAACGGAACCCGGCTTGGTTATGCCAACTGGGGGAGCCGTGGGCCGTGACGCGGGGCGGGACACGGCAGCGGGAGAGAAATTTGCGGCCTGCTCGGAAACGGTTTTCGAAGCGAGCAGGCTCGAGATCAGATTGTCCGGCTGGCGCATGTACCACACAACACCCGCAGCAAGAAGGAGCGTGGCGGCAACGCCGATGAAGAGGCCCTTCCTTGAACGCGAGGCAACCGGTGGCACGGGAGCGCTGGACTCGCCGAGTAATTGTCCCCCGAAGGTGGAGGAATGCTGGCGGTGGTGTGAGCTGGTGATGCCATCTGTCAGAGATTCAGCAGAACCGGGCAGCGAAGCCGGAAAAGAATCAGAGAGTGGGGGGAGCTGCGGGATAGCACCGGGTTCGGCGGAGGTGGATTCGGATTCACGCGCAAGAGGAGCAAGCCAGGACGGGACCTTGACCTGTTCGGCAGCGAGGGAGGGAGGAACGAAATTGCGCGCTGGGGCAGCCGGCTTGCTCTCGGGAGGTGCGACCGGCTTCAGGCTTACTTGTGCGAATTGCAGGAGCTTTTCGGCAACCTCCGGCAGGGGGGATTCTGCTTTCGCAACGCCTGCGGGAGCCGGTGCAGACGGCGGCTTTACGGGAGTCTCTGTGAAGAGAAGAGAGCCGAGCTGCTCCTGAAGGCGCGCGGTTTGCAGCTTGAGCTGCTCGGTGGACGATTCGACGGGCGCGGGAGTGGCTTCGATCTTGGGAAGTTCGGTGGCTGCGGGCTTGGCACCGGAAGCGACCGGAGAATCGAAGAGCGAAGAGATTGCAGCCGCGTAATCTGGCGAGGGAAGTGGAAGAGATACGTGCTTGGTGGAGAGATGTTCCGGTTTTGCGGCTACCGGTGACGGAGGCGAAGGAACAACCGGAGCAACAATGGCAGCTTGTTCGGCCGCGGGAGGCACAATAGCTGGGGCAGGAGACGGCGCGAGAATGTTCACGGGCGCGCGAGAAATGGGGACCACGAGTCTCGGTGCAGGAGGTGGTGGCGGCACAACAACAAGCTTCGCTGGCGCAGGCGCAGGAATGTCATGCAAGGGAGAAACTGGCGCAGCGGGTTTTGCGGCAACCGGAGGAGCGGGCAGAGGAGACGGAGTGACTCTTGGTGGAACAGGGATAGCGGCAACAGCTGCGCGAGGCGCGGCAGGCGCGAGCGCAGGAACAGGTCCCGCAGCAACGGGGCGATCTGGCGGGAAACGCATGCCCCAGAAACCGATGGCTGGCTCGGTGAATTCGAGTTCCACGTATCCGGTCACGCTGCGATAGTTTTTCGATTTGATGACCTGGCAGACGACTTCCTTTTTGGTCTTTTCGTTGGTCAGGAAAATGAGCTGGCCTGGCGCGAGGGAAGAGGCGAGGCGGATGACGGCGCCGTGGCTGAAGACCAGGACGGTCATGGTGCTCTCGGAAAAAGGCTCACGCTTGTCCGAGCCTTCCACGGTGCGGGCGCCGTTCACGGTAACCGGGACTTCCAGAGCGACAGGCTGAGGGCGGGTGGAGGATTCGTCCTTGGGTTTCGCGACGTTGGTGGCAGAGGTGGGCGTCGCGATCGCAGTTTCAGAGTCTTTCACAATGGGTGGCATAGCGCGCTCGCTCAAAAAAGAATTTGGAACGGCAGCCCTGTGAAGACAGAGCTCCCCTAATCTACTTCTTAATGGTGGGGCGGGTGGGGAGGGGGGCCTATAGTACTTGGGTACTAAGGAGGTGGAGAAAAGGGCACACCTGACAGGCCGTCCGAACATCGATGTCCAAGCGGTGTCCTCCCCCGGCTAGCCGGGGGAGGACACCGAGCGCGCTTGAAAGTGCGGCCCCCAGGGCCGCGGAGAAATCCGGAGGGCCACCTGAGGACCCGCCGAGGGTGGGAAAATGGCCCTCACGGAAGGCGTTGAGGATTCTGTGGTAGTGTCTCGAAGAGGAGCCGAATTACATCATGGCGATTCGCACCATCATCGAGCCGTTTCGCATCAAGAGCGTTGAACCGATCCACGAAACAACGCGGGAAGAGCGGCAAAAACTGATTGAAGCCGCGGGCTACAATCTTTTTCTCGTCGCATCGGAGGCGATTCTGATTGACCTGCTAACGGATTCGGGCACGTCGGCGATGTCCACGGAGCAATGGGCGGCGATGATGCGCGGGGACGAATCGTACGCAGGGTCGCCAAGCTTCGTAAGATTCCGTGAATCGGTGCAGTCGATATTTGGATTCCGGCACGTAATTCCCACGCACCAGGGGCGCGCAGCGGAACGCATCCTGTTCAATGTGATGTGCAAGAAGGGGGACATCGTCCCGAATAACACGCACTTCGACACGACGCGCGCCAACTGCGAATTTGTGGGAGCCACTGCGCTGGACATCCCCATCCCCGAAGCGAAAGAGCCCAGCCACCTGCACCCGTTCAAGGGAAACATGGACGTTGCGGGGCTTGCCGAACTGATCGCGAGGGAAGGGGCGAAGAAAATTCCGCTGGTGATGCTGACGATTACCAACAACTCCGGCGGAGGCCAGCCGGTTTCCATGGCCAATATCCGGGAAGTGAAGCAGGTGTGCCGGAAGCATGGCATCCCTCTGTATATCGATGCGTGCCGGTTCGCGGAAAACGCATATTTCATCAAGCTTCGCGAAGAGGGCTATGCGGACAAAACGCCGCGCAGCATCGCGCGGGAAATGTTTGCCCATGCCGACGGGTGCACCATGTCCGCAAAGAAAGATGGCCTGGCGAATATTGGGGGCTTCCTCTGCACCAACGACGACATTCTGGCGCAACAGGAAAAAGACCTGCTGATTTTGACCGAGGGATTTCCGACGTACGGCGGGCTGGCGGGGCGTGACCTGGAAGCCATCGCCGTGGGTTTGAACGAGGCGCTGGAGGAAGAGTATTTGAAGTACCGCATAGCCTCGACCGCTTTTCTTGGCAACCACATTGCCAGTGAAGGTGTGCCGATTGTGCAGCCTCCTGGCGGGCACGCGATTTACCTCGATGCGCGGGCGTTTCTGCCGCACATTCCCACGACGCAATTTCCCGGTGTGGCGCTGGCGGTGGAGCTTTATCTCGAGGGAGGCATCCGGTCCGTTGAAATTGGGTCGCTGATGTTCGGCGAGCACGCGCGGATGGACCTGGTGCGACTGGCCATTCCGCGGCGGGTGTACACGCAAAGCCACATCGAATATGTCGTGGAAGTGATTCTGGACGTGTGGCGGCGCCGCGAGAAAATTCCGGGGTATGAACTGGTGCACCAGGCGCCGTTTCTGCGGCACTTCACAGCACGGCTTAAGCCGATTGTGCGGTGAGTTCGCGCATGTAAAATAAGGGATTCCGTTGCTAGATGAACACAGCTACAGCCTCCGAATGAAAGTGCTTTTCGCATTGGCCGTCCTGCTAATTGCTCTTGGTGGGAGTGAGCGAGCCTATAGCCAATCTTCGCCGCAGTCAGGGGAGGGCGCGCAACAATTGGCCACTCTTGGCGATTTCAAATTACAGAGCGGAGCCGTGTTGCATGACTTCCGCATAGGGTATCGCACGCTGGGCAAATTAAATGACGAAAAGTCGAACGCCGTTCTTTGGCCTACGTGGCTGCGTGGGAGGACGGAGGACCTATTGCAGTTCGTTGGGCCCGGAAAAGTGGTGGATACTGGCAAGTACTACGTCATCCTTGTGGATGCGGTCGGCGACGGGATTTCCACGTCGCCTTCCAACAGCGCGTCACAGCCAAGGATGAATTTTCCGAGATTTACGATTCGCGACATGGTGGAATCAGAGCATCGATTTGTGACCGATGTGCTCCGGCTCACGCACCTCCACGCCGTGATGGGGCTTTCGATGGGAGGCATGCAAACGTTTGAATGGGCCGTGGTCTACCCTGATTTCATGGATGTAACGATTCCAATAGAGGGTTCGCCTCAGTCAACGTCATATGACAAGCTGCTCTGGACCGCAGAGATCGATGCGATCGAGTTGGACCCGGCATGGAACAACGGAAATCCGACGGGGCCGCTGACTCGCGGAATCGCGTTAGCGCTGGAAGTCGATTCCATGAACCTCACTTCCCCCGCGTACCGTGCTGCACAAACGAAGACCGAGGAATTCGAGAGCTTCCTCGGAGAGATGAGAAAGAACGGCGGGAGCGACGCAGGTATGGTGAGCGATCAAATTCGTCAACGAGAAGCGATCATCGCCATGGATATCCCTCGAGAATTGGGTGTGACTTTGGAACAGGCAGCAAAGCGCGTTCGCTCGAAAATGCTGGTGATCGTCTCACCCGAAGATCACATGGTGAACCCGAGGCCTGCCGTGAAGTTTGCGGGGGCGATTGAAGCTCCAGTTGTGAGCCTGGATTCGTCCTGCGGCCACCTGAGCCTTTCGTGCATCTCGGTGGGACCTATTGTGGCGCAATTCCTTGCCAATCCGGATTCGGTAAGGAGCCAAACCCTCAAGGACATGACGACCCGTTAAGCTTGCAGCGGTCCAAAACGCTCTGTGCCTAGACTTACGTCTCGGGTATTCTTAGCGACATGTTCACTGTGACGATGGATACGGCGCTGAAGGCGAAGTGTCCGCGAGTGGCGCTTGGCTGCGTCACGGGCAACGTAGACGCTGTGGAAACGCCAGTTGCGCTGCTTGCGGAGATGAAGGCTTGCGAAGCGAAAATTCTTGGGCTGCCGGAACCGCGAGCGGTGCTAGAGGGATCACAAATTTTGGCGACGCGTGCCGGATATAAGGCGCTGGGCAAGGATCCGGCACGCTACCGTGGCTCGGCCGAAGCGCTCTTGCGGCGCATCCTGAGTGGGAAGAGTTTTCCGCAGATTGGCGCGGTAGTGGACGTCATCAATCTGGTTTCGGTGGAGAGCCGCTTGCCCATCGGGCTCTATGATCTGGACAACCTGCAGGGCGACATCATTTTTCGCGCAGGCCGCGCGGGAGAAACCTACAAAGGGATCGGGAAGTACGATTTGAATCTGGAAGGGTTGCCGGTGTTTTGCGACGCGCTGGGGCCGCACGGGAGCCCTACGAGCGACTCCGAGCGCACGATGGTGACACCAGCGACGAAACGCATTGCCGCGATTTTGGTCGGATTTGGCGGCAGCGAGGGGCTGGAGCGCTGGTGCCAGCGAATGGCTGCGCTGCTGCAGCAATACGCGCAGGGCGACGCCATTGAGTCGAAGGTCGTTTCGTGATCGCAGCCGCTGCGCCGCGGCTGAATCCGCCCCGCCCTCTCTGGGAGCGGCGAATGCTTGGCCGCCCAGGCCTGGTCGTGGCCTTTTTGTGGGGATTGGCGGAAGCGACTTTTTTCTTTATTATCCCGGACGTTTTTCTTTCATTCGTCGCGATGCTGGACTGGCGTTCGACATGGAAGCACATCGTTGCCGCGCTTGCAGGTGCTCTACTCGGGGGAGCGCTGTTATTCCACTGGGCGCAGGCAGATCCCGAGGCGGCACACGCCGCGGTGGCACGCGTTCCATTCATTACTCCGAAAATGTTCGCTAAAGTGGACACTGGCTTCGACAGGATGGGCTTGCTGGCCGTGCTGGCTGGTTCTATTTCCGGTATACCTTACAAACTCTACGCGGTAGAAGCACCAAGGATTTCGACGCAGTCTGCTTTTCTGCTGGCCACCCCGCCGGCGCGCGCGGTGCGATTCACTCTGGTGTGGATGATTTTCGGGGCCGCTGCTGGTTGGTTGCGAAGAAGATGCGCGCTTCCCACTCGAAAGCTCGCATATATTCACGCCTTGTTGTGGATTGTCGCTTACGCATTTTATTGGGGACGCATCGTTTACCGCTGACGACTTGCGGGTAGGATGAGAATAACCGCCATGCCCAGCATCTATGGCCTGAAAGCGAAATTTCAGGGACTCCTGCGGCCCATCACCAACGTCTTGGCCCACGCAGGCATGACCGCCAATCAGGTCACAGTCAGCGGGATGCTGCTTTCCTTCGCGACGGGCTTGGCCATTTTCCATTTTCGCAGTATGCGCGTCTTGTTATTGCTGCCGGCCGCGCTCTTCCTGCGCATGGCAATGAATGCGATCGACGGAATGCTGGCGCGCGAACACAATCAGAAGAGCGCATTGGGCGCCATCCTGAATGAGCTGGGCGACGTCTTTTCCGATGCGGCGCTCTACCTGCCGCTGGCCACTTTTCTTCCGTTCGCTTCTGCGCTGATGGTGCTGATCGTTTTGTTCGCCACGGTCAGCGAAATGACCGGCGTGGTAGCGGTGCAGATTGGGGCCTCGCGGCGGTACGACGGGCCGATGGGGAAAAGTGACCGCGCCTTTGTTTTCGGGGCACTGGGATTGCTTCTGGGGTTGCAATTGCCTATCTTTCGAGTAGTCATCCCCGTCCAGTGGATTGTGCTCGTGCTCCTGCTCGTGACGATCGTGAATCGAGCGCGTGGCGCGCTGCGGGAAATTTGAGGTCGCATGTCCCGATGAACGATCGCATTCATCCTTTCGCGAGTCTTCTGGCGGCAGTTGCCCGTGGAGTTACCGGGGTGCAAGTGCAGTGGGCGGGCTGCGAACCCGACGAAAAACAACGCGTCTACTTTGCAAACCACACCAGTCATCTGGATTTCGTGGTGCTGTGGTCCGCGCTTCCCTCGGATTTGCGAGTGCATACGAGACCTGTGGCCGCGCAGGACTATTGGGAAAGCTCGGCGCTGCGGCGCTATGTGGTGATGAATGTGTTCAAAGCCGTGCTGGTGCAGCGGGGCGTGATGGCGCAGACCAAAAGTTCCGAAGAAGCGCGCTACGCCGGAAATGCGGTGATCGAGCAAATGGCCGAGGCACTGGGTGACCGATACTCGCTGATATTTTTTCCCGAGGGAACGCGGGGCAATGGCGAAAAGGTCGGTGCGTTCCGAGCAGGGTTGTATTACCTGGCGTTGCGCCGGCCGGATGTGGAGCTCGTTCCCGCGTTTCTTGAAAATATGAACCGCATTTTGCCGAAAGGAGAAGTCCTGCCCGTGCCCATGCTGAGCCTTTTGACCTTCGGCAAGCCGCTGCAAGTGGAACCAGGAGAAGAGAAGGAAACATTCCTGGAACGCGCGCGCGAAGCCGTCAGCAGCCTGCGGCGGATTGGATCGGCCTGATGCTGCCCGCAATTCACGATGCGAAGCTGGCGGAGTTGTTTGGCGGCGTGCTGTTCCTGCTGGTCGTTTCCACCCTGATTGGGCGATGGCTGAAGCGCCGCCGGAAAGGCGAGGCAAGCCGCGCCACGATCGAAAATGTGAATACGCGCATCCGGGCGTGGTGGAAGATGTGCGCGATTTTTGCCGCGGCCATCCTCGTTGGGCGCGTGGGGTCACTGGTTTTGTTTGGCCTCATCTCGTTTCTGGCATTGCGCGAGTACATGACCCTGGTACCCACACGGCGCGGAGATCACCGGACGCTCTTCTGGAGCTTCTTTGTGATCATGCCGCTGCAGTATTTCCTCATCGGCATCCAGTGGTACGGCTTCTTTGCCATCATGATTCCAGTGCTGGCGTTTGTTTACGTTCCGACACGCATCGCGATTGCGGGAGACACAGCGAACTTTCTGGAGCGCGCCGCGAAAATTCAGTTCGGGATCATGGTGTGCGCGTACTGCCTGAGCCATGCACCGGCATTGTTGCTGCTGAAGATTCCAGGGTTCGAAGGGCAGGATGCGCGGCTGCTGCTCTATCTGGTGATCGTGGATCAGATGAGCGACGTGCTGCAATTTGTGTGGGGCAAACTGATCGGGCGGAACAAAATCGCGTGGCGCGTGAGTCCCAACAAAACCTGGGAGGGGTTTTTCGGCGGGGTCCTTAGCGCGACGGCGCTGGGCGCGGCGCTCTGGTGGGCCACGCCGTTTACGCCGCTGCAGTCCGCCGGGATGTCGTTCACCATTTGCATATTGGGGTTTTGCGGAGGCCTGGTGATGAGCGCGATTAAGCGGGACATCGGGATCAAGGATTTTGGCAGAGTGATCGAAGGACACGGTGGAATCCTGGATCGCATTGACTCGCTGTGCTTTGCCGCGCCGATTTTTTTCCATCTGGTGCGGTACTACTTCGTTCCGTAACCAGTTCAAGAAAAACCGTGATGAATGATCATGCCGAGGTGTTCGGAGCGCAGCAGTGCTGCGCCCCTACGGGAGGTAACGCTCAACGTGAAACGGGCTGCACATTCTGCTCGCGCGTTTCATTGCGCGATTTCAGGAAGCCTTGCGCCGCCAGAAGTTCAGCATTAAGCAATGCCGCACCGGCCGCGCCGCGAACCAGATTGTGCGATAGCAGGGTGAGCTTGACGTCGAGCAGCGGGCATTCACGAATACGCCCGACGACAGCGGCCATGCCGTGGCCGGTGTTGGCATCCTTGCGGGGCTGGGGACGATCGGGCTCGTCGAGGACGATGACGGGATGTTTCAACGCGGTGGGCAGAGAAGCCAACTCGTCGGAAACCTGGTAGGAGCGCAGCGCCTCGCGAACCTCGTCGAGCGTGGCGGTCTTTTTCAGGCGTAAGGAGACGCATTCCAGGTGGCCATCCACCACGGGGACGCGGTTGCAGTGGGCGCTGATACCGAGTCCCGCCTCGATGAAACGGTTGCCATCCCATTTTCCGAGCAGCTTTTGAGGTTCCGCTTCCATCTTTTCTTCTTCGCCGCTGATGAACGGAACGACGTTTCCCTGAATGTCCAAGGCGGGGACGCCGGGATAGCCTGCACCTGAGACGGCTTGCAGCGTGACGACAAACACTTTCTCCAGTCCAAAGGCATCCGCCAATGGCTTCAGGACGACAACAAGCCCGGCCGTGGAACAGTTGGGATTCGTGACGATGAATCCTGAGTCGTAGCCACGGTTTTTCTGCTGCACCGGGATAGCCTTCAGGTGCGCTGCATTGACTTCCGGAATGAGCAGAGGAACATCCGGGTCCTGGCGGTGATTCCGTGAATTGCTCACGACGGGATAGCCGCGCCGCGCGTATTCTTCTTCCGCCGGGCCGGCTACCGAAGAATCGAGCGCCGAAAAGAGGAAATCGCAATCGAGGTTGGGTTCGAGTTCCTTCACAACGAGGCCGCGAGCGACTTCCGGCACCGGCCCTTCGAGGTGCCAGCGCACGGCTTCGGCGTAGCGTTTACCGGAGGAACGCTCCGATGCGGCCACCTCGGTCAGGGTAAACCACGGGTGATCGGCGAGGAGCTTCACCAGGCGTTGCCCCACCATACCGGTTGCACCCAAAACACCTGCGCGCCATGTCTTTCCATTCGCAAGAGCGCTCATGCTGCTCCCCCGTTCTGCGCCGGCCCAATGCGCGTTCCGCGCAGGTGCGGCTTGAATGTATTCCTGACCCACACAGTCATTTCGTGCTCTGCCGCGAGCGGCAAAACGTGCGGGTGAAGCACTTTTGCCCCGCTTGCGGCCAAAGCGTGGGCTTCATCGTAACTCAATTCGTGGAGGAGCTTGGCCTCGGCGCTTTCGCGGGGGCAGGCGGTGAAGATGCCATCCACGTCAGTCCAGATGACGAGTTCTTCAGCGTCCACGACGTGGGCGATGAGGGCGCCAGAAAAATCGGAGCTGTTGCGACCGAGTGTGGTGATGCGGCCGTCGAGGGTGGCGCCGATGAATCCCGTAACGACCGGCACGATGCCCGATTCCAGCAAGGGCACAAGAACCTCGCGGCCGCGCTCCCTGGTATGCCCGAGATGGGGCTTTGCGTCCTGGAAAGTGTCGCAGGTCAGGACGAAGTCCGAGGAAGCCACAGGAACCGCGACGATGCCGAGCTTGTTTAGAGCGGCAGCGAACAGACGGGCGCAGAAGCGTTCGCCAAAGGAGGCCAGCCGGTCAAAGAGAGCGGGATCAAGGGTCACGGGCCCGCGTTTCGGCGTTTCATGGAGCAGGTCCCGGGCGAGAAGTTTCAATTCGTGCAGGACCTGGGCATGGTCATGTTCAGGGAGTTGCAAGCCATCGAGGACTTCGAGGTGAAGCGCGACGAGGTTCTGCGCCGAGTCATGTGCTTTTGCGAACTCGTTGTGCGCAAGTTTTGCGGCGATTTCCAGGAGCGTATCCGTAACTCCCTTGATCGCCGATACGACCACTGTTACCGGCGAGGCAGCAGCCGCATCCCGCACCAACGCAGCGGCATGCAACATTCGATCGGCGCCGAGCAAGGAAGAACCGCCAAACTTGAAGGCCATGCCTCGCTGTGAGTAACGAGTCGCCGTTGTGGGGGTACCATTCCGTGCTGGGCGCGGGGCTAAATGGACTTCTGCTGCGGGCGCTACTTCCTGGTGTTCCGGGTACATGGCAAATGCTCCTTGATTGTGTACCGCGGAAGCGAATCGTTTTGGGGGAGGGTAAAAACTAAAAAACCCACCGCCCGGTTCGCTTCCGGCGGTGGGATGAAAACTTTCTGGTGGCTAGCCGTTTCTCCCGTCGCCCAAAGCGGTGGTAGTGCGCTTAATCGTAGTGATAGACGGAGTCGAAATTATCGACCGCTTGGTCAGAGAGGGCATTCGGTTCGTGAGGTTAGCCAACATCATTAAAAGGATAGCACACCAGTATAGAATTCCAAACGAAAAGTGACGGCGCACAGGTGGGTGTTTCCATGAGTACAGTGGCTTTCCACCGCTCCCGCAGGCATTGCGGGGTCATTCCGGAGCATCGAGTAGCAGGCTGGAACAGGTCAATCCTGATTCCGCCTTCTGAAGTTCACCGATTTCAATCGGTGTCACATGGAATCCGTGAGCCTCGATGCGGCCTGTGGTGAGTGGAAATGAGGCGGGAAAAACGACCGTATCGCCAATGGCCAACGCATTCCCGGCATGCGGCTCGGTGGGATCGACGTCAACCCAATCGAAACCCGCGAAGCGCGAACACTTCACCCAGGCACGATTTCCCAAAAGGGTATTCCGTCCCAGGTAGGTGACTGCGGATTTCAGGTGCAGGCAACCCGAGACGGGCACGACCGTAAGGTCATAGCCAAACGATGAAACGATAACCGCAAGTTGGCGAATGCCCTCCGCATTGGTGCGGCGTGTGAGGCCCGCGAAGATTCTCTTGCCCACCCGCAACACATCCCCGCCCTCCAGAAGGCCCGGCAATTGCACGAATGCCAATTTGCGGTACTTCTCCAAAGCGGCCGCAAGCGAAGGTGCTTCTCTCCTGCGCGTTGCCGAGCCCAGGGAGCAGACAACGGCTATCTCATCGAGGACGATGACGGGATCTTCGACAAACATGGAGTCCGGGAGATCCGGCTCCTCGGGCAGAGAAATTAACCGCGCGCCAAGATTGCGAAGAAGTTCTTCGTAGGCGTGGTGCTGGGCGCGGGCCTTCGCCAGATCGATGGGGCGACGCGGAATAAAACTCAGTTCGCAGTTTGGGAGAGAGGAACTTACTTCGCGCGTGATGGCCGTCAGCATTTTGTGAATGTAGCAGAGAAACTGGCCGCTTGGGATTGACTTGCGCCCATGGAGTAGCGGCTAGCGGCGAGCGGGCGCAAAGCGGCCCAGGACGCGCAATTCACTGGTGGCTTGACGCGCTTCCTTCAAAGCTTGTTCGAGCTCATCCGGGCGATCGGCTTCGACGTCCAGGTAGAACTGATACTCGAAGGGCTTGCCATGAATGGGGCGGCTTTCGATTTTGAGGAGATTGACGCCGTGTTTGGCAAAGGGCTCGAGGGAAGCAAGGAGGGCGCCAGGCTTGTGAGCGAGGCGCATGGCCAGAGAGACTTTGGTTGCGCCGGTTTGGCGAAAAAGCATGGCCTGGCCGGGCGGGAGAAGGAGGACGAAACGGGTGAAGTTTTCTGCGTTATCCTGAATGCTTTCGCGGAGGATGACCGCGCAGTAATGTTCCGCGGCGCGGCGTCCGGCAATGGCCGCGCAGGAATTGTCCTTGCGGGCCATCATTTCGCGGACGCTGCCGGCAGTGTCCTCGGCGGGGACGCGCTTGAGGCGCGGGAACGATTCAAAGAAGCGCTCGCATTGAGCAAGAGCCATGGGATGGGAAGCAACGGAACGCAGCAAATCGAAGGTCGAGCCGGGACAGGCGATGAGGTGATGTTCGATGGGAAGAATGGTCTCGCCGCAAATTTCGAGTGGGTTTTCCAGCAAGAGGTCATAGACGCGGACGACGGAGCCTGCCAGGGTGTTCTCGAGCGGCAAAAGTAGGGCATCGGCGGCGCCCTCGGCGATGGCGCGGAAGGTGGCGTCGAACGTGGGGCGAGGAACCGTGTGGATGGATTCACCAAGCAATTGCACGGCAGCGGCTTCGCTGAAGGCTCCGGGTTCGCCCTGAAAGGCAACGCGCATGGTCTCGAAGTTCAGCTCACCCATGTTTAGCTTCCGTCAGCTGGTGTGATGTCTCCTGCACGCCATGGCCAGCTATAATTGGCAGTCTGGCACTGTTTGGGAGGCAACCGCATCATGACACAGAATCGTCCGCAAGCGAGCGAATACGCGCCCTACTATGAAAAGTACGTGGCAATGGTGCCCGATGGGGAGATTGTGGAAACGCTGGAGGCGCAGCTAAGAGAGATGAAGCTGTTGCTGGGGACTCTGAGCGAGCAGGGGGCGGAATTCCGCTACGCTGCGGGGAAGTGGTCGGTCAAAGAGGTGGTGGGACACATCACCGATACGGAACGTATATTTGCTTACAGGTTGTTGCGGATTGCGCGCGAGGACCCGACGCCGCTGGCGGGATTCGAGCAGGATGATTACGTGAAGTCGGGGGATTTTTCGGCGCGGCCGCTGGCGGAACTTCTGGAGGAATTTACAGCGGCGCGGCGGGCGACGATCGCGTTAGTAAGGTCGCTGGACGAAGCGGCGTGGCTGCGGCGGGGCGTGGCCAATCAGAAGGAAATCAGCGTGCGTGCGCAGGCGTTCATCATTGCGGGGCACGAACGTCACCATCGCATGGTGCTGCAGGAAAGGTACTTCCCGGCGTTGCCGCGAGGCTGACGATCCATCACAGGGAGCCGGGCAGATCCGGATTCTTTTGCAGCGCGTGCCCGGTTTCCTGGCGCGCCGAGATGGCAATTTCATGTGCGGGAAGCGTCAACCCTTCGGACCATTCGCGAGAAACTCGGGTCGCATCGGGTCTGGGGAGAACCTGCTTGCGCCGCGGACGAACCATATAAAAGAGCAGCACGCTGGCTAACGCAAGGATCACGCCTGCGGATATGATGGAAGCTTGATCGGCTTCGAGGGGCTTGAGGCTGGCCTCCGCAAGTAGATAAACTCCGCAGAAAATGAGGCCGAACTCGACAAACGCGCCGAGGCTCCAAAACGTGCGAGGCAGGCTGGCGCGAACCACCAACGGCGTTTTGTAGTGAACAGATGCAGAATGAATTCGAAAGATGCGCATGAAAGACTACTCCTTCCGGGCATGCGGTTGCTTCCCTAACTTCTCGTCATTGTGGAGGAACTCCAGGTAGGTAGAGGCGGCGGGTGCGTCGGCGCGCCTCAAAGGCCAGCCGCAAACGCATCGGGGGCTGGCCTCTGCTCTTGGCGACAGGGACAAGGTCACGGACCAACGACAATCACGATTTTCGCAAAACCAATCTGCTTCTTCCATTTTCACCATAGGGGAGTGCACGATTATTAAAACGTCCATCGTAAATTGTGATACTTTCTGGGAATTACTATTGTGCTTCATATACCTATGCAGTAATAGGTGCAAGAGGAAAAAACAAATTAAAAGGTTTGCGGGGAAGAGAGGGTTTCCAATTTGGGAAGACTGCGAAGTTTCCCGTTTCTTTCGCCGGGGATGCAGAAAAAGAGGGCGAAGGAGTTCCATTTCGGAACGCCAGCGCGGCGCTTTGAGCTCAAACCGGCAGGCCGAAGCCGCGGATGGGTAAGTTGCTAACTTTTGCGAGGGGCTGCTACACTCCAGAATTGTCGGTTCTATTTTGATGTGGCACAGGCTGCGATTTGCAGGCGCCACGCCGGCATTCCTTCGTGACTTTCCGCTGCCGACGCGACAATTTCGGCGGCAGCGGCATTCCGGCCCGGCCCACAATCCAAAATCGGCCTTGGCCTTTAGATGGGAGAATGCGCGTGGCTAAGTACGACATCGCAATAATCGGCAGCGGACCGGGCGGGTATGTGGCGGCGATACGCGCGGGCGAGCTCGGTCTGAAAACGGTGGTGGTGGAAAAGGATCCTTTCCTGGGCGGAACGTGCCTGCACGTGGGATGCATTCCGACGAAAGTGCTGCTGCATCACGCGGATGTTTACGATCACATGAAGAACGCCGCCGAGCTGGGTTTCGAGGTAAGCGGGCTGAAGATCAATTGGGCCAACGTGCTGGCGCGCAAATCGAAGATCGTCACGAAGCACTCCAAGGGCATCGAGTTTCTGTTCAAGAAAAACAAGGTGGAGTGGGTGCAGGGCTGGGGGAAATACGAAGGCCCGGGCAAGATGAGCGTCGAGAAGGATGGCAAGAAATCGACGATTGAAGCAAACAACATTTTGATGGTAAGCGGCTCTGAGGCGAAGGCACTGCCTGGAATCGAGCCGGACCATAAAACAATTCTGACGAACCGGTCGATCCTGGAGTTGCCGGAAATTCCCAAGACACTGATTGTGATTGGAGCGGGAGCGGTGGGGGTCGAGTTCGCGTCGATTTTCAATTCCTTTGGCACGCAGGTGACGATCCTGGAAGCGCTGCCACGCGTTGTGCCGGTGGAAGACGAGGAGATTTCCACGGAGCTGGACAAGACCTACCGGAAAAAGGGCATCAACATTCAGACCGGATGCACGGTAGACGGCGTGAAGAAGGACGCCAAAGGCGTAACGGTGTCGTTCAAGGATAAAGACGGGAAGGCGCAGACACTGCAGGCGGAGAAGCTGTTGCTGGCGGTCGGGCGCAAAGCGATGACGGAAAATTGCGGGCTGGAAAAGTCCAAGGCGAAGGTGGAGCGTGGGTTTGTGCACGTCAACGAATTCATGGAGACCGCTGAGCCTAATTTGTATGCCATTGGCGACATTGTGGCCGGACTGCCGCAACTCGCGCACGCCGCGATGATGGAAGGCATCGTCGCGGTCACGCACATCGCGGGAAAGCCGACGCACCCAATCGTGAAGACGCGCATTCCCAACGCGACGTATTGCGAGCCGCAGATCGGCTCCATCGGGCTGACGGAAAAGCAAGCGCGGGAAGCGGGTTACAAGGTGAAAATCGGGAAATTCCCGTTTGTTGGCAACAGCAAAGCGACGATTCTGGGAAATCACGGTGGATTCATCAAGGTCGTTTCCGACGAGACCTACGGCGAAGTGCTGGGAATCCACATCATCGGGCCGCTGGCGACGGAGATTCTTGCGGAGGCGGCAGCGGTGCTGCATCTCGAGGGCACCATCGACGACATGATGAACATGATCCACGCCCACCCCACGGTGTGGGAAGCGATGGGGGATGCGTTTGCGTCAGTCCGCGGGCTACAGATCAACGTCTGAAGAGGGTTGACAGTCAAAAGTTAAGAGTCGGCACCGGGAAGTGGCACTAGTTGGCGGGCCGGTGCGCTTCTTTTGGGTTTACTTCAAACTTTTAGCTTTCAACCTTAGATCATCTCCGCTGCCTCACTTATGAATTCGCTCCTCATCAGCGACCTCGGTCTCATTTCGTACGCCGATGCCTATGCCCTGCAGCAACGCCTGGCAGCGGCGCGAAAGGCCGGAGCGCTGCAGGATGTGCTGTTGCTCTGCGAGCACCCGCATGTGATTACGCTCGGGCGCAACGCGAAACGAGAAAACTTGCTCGTCTCGGAAGACGTGCTGCGGCAGAAGGGCGTCGAGCTGCACGCGACCAATCGTGGTGGAGATATCACTTACCACGGGCCAGGACAGATTGTGGGTTACCCGATCCTGAATCTCGGGGCCATCAAGCGGGATGTTGGTTGGTACGTGCGCACGCTCGAAGACGCCATGATCAATGTGAGCGGCGATTTCGGCGTGACGGCATTTCGCGTGAAAGGGAAGACCGGCATCTGGGTGCAAGTTGGCGAGCGCGCCGAGGCAATGGAAGAAAAGTTGGGCGCGATCGGAGTGCACATCAGCCGCTGGGTAACGACGCACGGGTTTGCCTACAACGTCTCGACCGACCTGCGCTTTTTCGATCTCATCATTCCCTGCGGTATCGCCGGCCGCAAAGCCACATCGCTTGAAAAGCTCCTCTCCCGCAACGTCGCCCTCGACGAAGTGAAGCCTCGCCTCGGCCACCACTTCGCCGAACTCTTCTCCATCGCGCCTCGCCCCATCTCCAACGAAGAACTCAGCTCCATTCTCTCCGGGTTTGAGGGAAAGGTTCCCACTGCGCGCTAGGAAGTTTGTTAGACCCTTCTGTGTTGACCCAAGGAGGAAATGATATGCTCGCGCCAGGAACGACTCCCTGGGAGGAAGTGTCAGCGGATTTGAAGGCGCGCTTACCGCAATCCGCAAGGAGGAAAGAATGAGCCCTTCCGTAGGCGCTTTTCTGATTTTACTGGTACTTTCACTTGCCGCGCCAACCGTCTTGTTTCTTCTTCTGCGCGACAGCCTGCGCGAATTGTTGGAACACACCGTCAAACTGGCCGGAGGAGTGACCTTCTATTTGCGATCGTTTCTGCTAGTTCTATATCTCTCCGCGCTCTCGGTAGCAGTGGGAACTTCCTTCGACCTGCCAGCGGGCTCTCGCTTCATGCAATATGTTTGGAAGGGTGCCGAGGGCGTGTCCTCAACCCTGCAACAGACACTCCTGTTTGTCGGCATCTACGTGGTCGTGGTCACCATCCTCATTGCCACGCTCAAGATCAAAGATGACAAATGAGCATTATCTGATCGCCTCCTATTTCGCAGGCGCGGTCGTCTCCATCGCGCTGGGCACGCTGGTGCATTTCTATCTGCGGCATTCGTTTGGCGAGATCGCGGAGACTGCCTCGGGGAGGCGTTTCCCAGCCATCTTAAAGAAACTCTTTCCTTTCGGGTTGATTTTCCCGGCCCTGATGGGATTTATTTCCGTCTCCTACTCAAGCTGCAATCACGAAACCTACGAAAAGATTGTGCAGAACCGGGAATACCTTGCAGAGAGGAATCAGGAGCAACTTTCTTCGATATTGTTCTCCCTCCTCATCGCAATACTGATTTGGAACCTAGTCCTCGTTTTCGTCCAAAAGTTTGCCTCGAACGGCGGGAAGAGACCCTGAATTGACCGGCCTGCAAAACCCCTCAATTGGTTGGCGGGAAGCGGGGCGCTCGTGCAAACTCGCTCCCCGAACCTGCCCTTTTCATAGGAACTTGTTGGCCTTTTCCGCGCGAAGAGAAGGCCTCCTCCTCGCCGCATTCTCGTGGTAAACCCTGGCGCTCGGTATTAGGAACCGCGCTCCTTCCGATTTATGATAGGTGACCGGACTGCCATCCGGAGAACCGCCGACCATGCCCGCCAAAGAATCGCGCCGCAAAGCCAAACTTTCGCGCCAACAGTACCTGGATCTCTACTACAACATGCGCCTGAACCGCGAGGTCGAAGAGACCATGACGCGGCTCTTCCGGCAGAACAAGATTGTCGGCGGTCTATATTCCAGCCTGGGCCAAGAAGCGATTTCGGTGGGGACGGCGTATGCGCTGGAAAAACGCGACTGGATGGCGCCGATGATCCGCAACATCGGAGCGCTGCTGGTGAAGGGCGTGCCGCCACGGGATATTTTCACGCAGCACATGGCGAAATACACGTCGCCAACCAAGGGCAGAGACGGCACAAGCCACTTCGGGGACCTGGAAAATCTGCACATTGTTTCGCCGATCTCGATGCTGGGCGACTTGATCCCCGTGATGGCAGGCGTGGCCATCGGGGGAAGGTATCTTGGACAAAAGATTGTGACCATGACGTGGATCGGGGATGGCGGCAGCTCGACGGGGGTATTTCACGAGGGGTTGAACTTTGCGGCGTCGCAGAAGGCGCCGTTTGTACTGATCCTGGAGAACAACCAGTGGGCGTACTCCACGCCAGTGCAGCGGCAGGTGCCGCTGGACAATCTGGCGGACCGCGCGAAGGCGTATGGCATCGCCAGTTACATTGTGGATGGGAATGACGTGGTCGAGGTGTACACCACGACGAAGGAGGCGGTGGAACGTGCGCGAGCGGGCGAGGGACCGATCCTGATTGAGGCGAAGACTTTCCGGCGGCGCGGGCACGCGCAGCACGATCCCGCGGAATACATTCCCAAAGAACAACGCGAATTCTGGGAAAAGCGCGACCCGATTGCGTTATACGAAGCCTTTTTGCTGAAGGAAAAGCTGCTGGACGCGAAGGGCAAGAAAGAGATGGAGGAGAAGCAGGCGAGCCTACTGGAAAAGGAGCGTGAGTTCGCGGAGAATTCGCCGATGCCGCCGCAGGAGACCGTCCACGGAGGTGTTTACTGCAGCGGAGACGATTGCCACAAGATTCGCCCGAAGTGGGAGCGGCCGATTGCAGAGGTGATGCCGCCGAGGAGCAGCGTCGTACCAGTGTGGACGGTGGAAGGATTTGGGCAAGGGAAAAGTTCCGCTGACAAGCATGCGCCGATTCATTTTGGCGATGTGCGACCGGAACGCGAGAAGCAGGCGCCAAAGGGGCGGACTGTGCAGAAGTCCGACAAGAAGCCTGCAGCGAAGAGCGCAAAGAAAGGCGGGCGCTGACCATGGCCGCGATCACATTTCTGGAAGCGATCAAGCAGGCCATGTTTGAAGAGATGGCCGCGGACCCAAGCGTGGTGCTGATCGGGGAGGATGTAGGGGTGTACGGCGGGGCGTTCAAGACCAGCGAAGGATTGCTGGAGAAATTCGGCTGGGAACGCGTGATTGATACGCCAATCAGCGAAAGCGCGATCATCGGCGCAGCGTGCGGGATGAGTTACCTGGGGCTGCGGCCGATCGCGGAAATGCAATTCATCGATTTCATTGTGTGCGCGTTCAACCAGATCACGAATTTCGTGGCCAAGGGGCATTATTTGTGGAACGCGCCGGCGCCGATGGTGATTCGCGGCCCGTCGGGCGGCGGAGTGCATGGCGGACCGTTTCACTCGGCGAATCCGGAGATGTACTTCGTACACACGCCGGGGCTGAAGGTGGTGTACCCCTCGACGCCATACGATGCGAAGGGGCTGCTAAAGGCGAGCATCCGCGACAACAATCCAGTGCTGTTCTTCGAGCACAAATTCCTGTACCGCCGCATCAAGGAAGAGATTCCCGTGGGGGATTACACGGTGCCGCTCGGAAAGGCCGCGGTTCGACGCGAAGGTAAACATCTGACGATTCTTTCTTACGCGGCGATGATGCACACGTCGCTGGAAGCGGCGGACGCGCTGGCGAAGGAAGGAATCGAGGCGGAAGTGATCGACTTGCGGACGCTGTTGCCGCTGGACGAGGAAACGATTTTGCAGTCAGTGAAAAAGACGAACAAGTGCCTGGTGGTCCACGAAGACACAAGGACAGGCGGCATCGCCGGGGAAATTACCGCGCTGCTTTGCGAAAAGGCCTTTCAGGAGCTGGATGGGCCGGTGCTGCGGGTGACTTCGCTGGATTCGCCGGTGCCGTACGCGCCAACGCTGGAGGAAGCATTTCTGCCGAACGCGCAGAAGGTTTTTGCGACGGCGAAGGAATTGGCGAGGTATTAGCTTAAGAAAAGGGGCAGCGATGCGGAAGCTAGGGATAGGTGCGATTGTATTGCTGTGGGCGGTGGTGGGGTGCGCGGCACAGGCGCCGCGATGGAGCGAACAAAAGGCCGAGGACTGGTATGCGAAACAGCCGTGGCTGGTGGGCAGCAATTACATTCCCGCGAATGCCATCAACGAACTGGAAATGTGGCAAGCGGAGACTTTTGATCCGCAGCGCATCGATCTGGAGCTGGGTTGGGCGGAGTCGCTGGGACTCAACACCATGCGGGTGTTCCTCCACGATTTGCTGTGGCAGCAAGACCCCCAGGGTTTCAAGAAGCGCTTGGATACGTTCCTTACCATCGCGAAGAAGCACCACATCCGGCCGCTGTTTGTGCTGTTTGATTCGTGCTGGGATCCCAATCCCAAACTCGGAAAACAACACGAGCCGAACCCCGGCGTGCACAATTCCGGCTGGGTGCAAAGTCCGGGAGCGGCAGCGCTGAAAGACGCGGCGCAATACCCGCGGCTGGAAGCGTACGTGAAAGGAGTGGTCGGTGCCTTTGCGAAGGATGAGCGCTTGTTGGGCTGGGATGTGTGGAACGAGCCGAGCGGCACGAATCAGGGAAGCTATGAAAAAGAAGAGCCGGCCAACAAGAAAGACCTGGTTGCGGCGCTGCTGCCAAAGGTTTTTGCGTGGGCGCGGGCGGCGGGGGCAACGCAACCACTCACCAGCGGGCTTTTTGAGGGAGACTGGTCCGCGCCAGAGAAGTTGGGGGCAATGGAGAGGATCCAGGCGGAACAGTCGGACGTGATTTCCTTTCACAATTACGACAAGCCGGAGGAGTTCGAAAAACGCGTGAAGTGGTTGCAGGCGTATCACCGGCCGATTCTGTGCACGGAATACATGGCGCGGGGGAATGGAAGCACGTTCCAGGGCATTCTGCCGCTGGCCAAGAAATATCATGTAGCGGCATACAACTGGGGACTGGTGGCCGGGAAAACGCAGACGTATTTCCCTTGGGACTCCTGGCAGAAGCCGTACACGGATCACGCGCCGGCGCAGTGGCACCACGACATCTTTCAGGCGGACGGGAAGCCGTACCGGGTGGAGGAGACGGACTATATCAAGGCGATTCTGAAAGACCAGTGAGCAAGCGAAGTAGCCTTCCAATGCGAATCCGAAATCCCAGTTGCTCTGGGCACCAGATGGAGTACAATCCCCGCCGACATGGTCAAACGAAAAGCGAAGAAAAGCACGCGGCGCAGGCCCAGCCGGAGAAGCTCCAAAGGCGCGAGGGTCGTGAAACTTCCCAAGCACGCGGTGACGCTCACTGTGGTAGTTCGCGCCAAGGAAGGCCAGGAGTTGCTGTTGGAAGCCGAGTTGCGCGCGCTTGTTGCCCCAACCCGCCGGGAAGACGGCTGTCTGCAATACGATTTGCATCGCTCGACAGATTTGGCGGGCCAGTTCTTCTTGCATGAAGTTTGGGAATCACGCGAGCACCACACCGCGCACACAAGAACGCCGCATTTTCTCCGCTGGAACGCCCGCAAGGATGCGCTTCTCGTCGCGCGCGAAGCCACCTTCTGGCAGCAGATCGCCTGAACTTCCCTTGCGGATTTTGTTTCGGGATCGGAACTGAAGTTCCGACATACCGCCTCGCAATAACTTGGGCTTCAGCCGCTAAGGAAAACCTTCGTTGTGCCCCGGCAACTGAGTAGCATCTCTCAACTCTCCGGGCCGGCGAGGTAATATCCCGGCCGGGCGCGGACCTTCAGGCCAACGCGATCCACATCCACTTTGATTTCGTGATAGCCGCTGGCTTCCGTGTCGCTGGGCGTGTATGTCAGAGAATATTGTGAGTGCAATTCCCCGCCGATTTCATCAATCGCGCTTTCAATCGAGCGGTCTTTCCATGTGGCCATGTGCGCGCCGCCGGTGGCCGTGGTGGCAATTTCCAGGGCGTGGTCGGTTATCTGATCCTTGATGTGTTGCACGGCCCAGACGGCCAGCGCCATCAGGTCGATGTTTCCATAGCGCTCGTTTTCCGTGGTGGGCGTCTGAACTGTGCCGGGAATGGGCGGCAAGCCAAAGGTGCCATCGGGTGCGGGATTGGGCGGACGCTTGTACTCCGCCTTCTTCTGCAACGCGGCGCGCGTGGAGGAAATCCCCACGCTGTAGATCGTCACGTTGGCCAATTGCGCGCGGCGAAGTACTTCACCGAGCTTCGCATCGCTTCCCTCATCGTGCGCTTCCGCGAGCACCAACATCACGCGGCGGCGGCCGGGTTGCGTTGGCGTGGCCATGGGCCTGCCGCTGAGCATTTCTACGCCAAGCCCCATGGCATCGTAAAGCCTCGCCCCGGACGTTCCTTCCTTGAGGCGCGTCATCGCGGTTTCGATAGCGTCGGCGCTGCTAGTGAAGTCCTGCAGCTTGTCCACGGAATCGTTAAAACCCACGAGTGCCGCCTCGCCATTCGGGCCCATGACCGTTTGCGTCAGCAGGATGCCCGTTTTGCGGACCTCGGGAAGGATGGCGTCTAGGCGCGAACTCGTTTCAACTACAACCACCAGGGAAAGGGGATCACTTCCCAAATCGAAGTGAGTGATTTTCTGCTCGACGCCGTTATCCGTGAGGCGAAAATTCCGGCTCTCCAGGTCGTGGACCATTTCGCCCTTGGCATCGCGCACGGTTACCGGCGTATTCACCAGAATGCTTCGCAGCTTGAATTTGGTCTGTGGCGGGGCTTGCTGAATGACAACGCCCGGCTGCGGCGTCATGGGGCCTTCGGGCGTCTGGGGATGGGCAGTCGCGGCAAAGCAGCCCAGCGCAGCCATGAGTGAAAGTCTCAGCGCGTGGTGTGATTTCTGCATGTCCTAGTTTCGCGCCAACGTCATGTTTCGAAAAGACCCGAAAGAGGAGCAGAGCCTTCAGGGGCTAAAGCCCAATTGGTTCTCTGCGCTTTACGCTGTGGCTGAAGCCCCGGCCTCCTAAAGAGAAACGCCAGAAACCTCTGGAACGCCACGCTAGCACAGACCGTGCGGAAAGACCGGCATGCAGAGAGATTGCCTCCTGGGTGCACCGCTTACTTGTTTCGACGCACCCAGAGCCAAAGACGTTGCCGCAGGGGTCGCGGGCTGCCTACAATCAAAGTTCGTCTGAATTGGAGAACCTCTCATGCCCGACGGAAAACGCCTGAAGCCCCAGCATGCCCCTAAAGCTCCGCACGAAGACCGCCATTTCATGGCCAGCACGCCCGCGCGGCCCATCCGCATCCTCGCGGAATACATTCACCCCCTGGCGCAGCTCAAGAAGGAAGGCATCGGCGACACCATCGTGATGTTCGGTTCGGCGCGCATCGAATCGCACGAAACCGCGGCAGCGCGTTACACACGTCTGAAGAGGGAGAAGACCAGCAGCTTCAGTGAAAAGCACTTGAAGCAACACCGCATGGCCTTGCGCGACGCCAAGAGCGCCCTGGAGATGTCGCGGTATTACGAAGAAGCACGCCAACTGTCGCACAAAATCACCACCTGGGCGCTTTCCTTGGGGCCCAGGCCGCGGCGCTTTGTGATTTGCTCCGGCGGCGGCCCCGGCATCATGGAGGCCGCGAATCGCGGTGCCTACGAGGCTGGGGGAAAATCCATCGGACTATCGATCGAGCTTCCCCACGAGCAGTTTGCAAACCCCTACATCAGCCCCGAGTTGAGTCTCAATTTCCACTATTTCTTTATGCGCAAATTGTGGTTTTCGCAGATTGCCAAGGCCCTGATCGTTTTCCCAGGCGGCTTCGGCACCATGGACGAAATGTGGGAGATGATGACGCTTTCGCAAACGGGGAAGATGAACAAGAATACGTTGATCCTGATCTACGGGCGCAAATACTGGAATGACGTGCTGAACCTGAAGGCCATGGTGCGCTGGGGCACCATCAACCGGGAAGAATTTGGCCAATTGAGCTTTGCCGATACCGTCGAAGAAGCGTTTGAAACGGTTCGCGCGCGTCTGGAAAAGTTCGGGTTGCCGGTAGATCCCGTTTTACAGGCCTACTGAATCCTCATCTCGCACAACCTCTCCGCCCAATGCGGGTTTGATTTACCAGGACGGCTTCCCGAAACCAGCCCGGCCCGCGCTCCAGGAGGATCTCATGAAACTTCAAGCTCTGTTTTCCACGTCCCTTTTCCGCAATGCCGCGCTGGCATCGGCGGTTCTGGGCGGAGTCCTGCTTTTCGCCGGAGCACCGGGTGCCAAGGCCAATGCGTGGGACGACTGCAATCACCGCGCTGCGTATACGGACATGCGCTACCGCCAGGCTGTTGCCCATTACGGTTTCTACAGCCGCCAGGCGCGCCACTGGGCGCATGAACGCGACGAAGCTAAGGGGCGCTGCGAGCGTCTGCGCCACGGGTGGCGCTGACTACCGCGAACGCGACGGCCGCCAGGATCTCAACGGGTATCGCCGCTGGGCCGTCCGGCCCGCAGCCTGCGTGTTGATACTAGCGGGAAAAACAAAAAGGGCGCTCCAGCTTCGTTGGAGCGCCCTCTCTTTCTTGGAGCGAATTATTGCGCGGGAACATGCTCTTCCGCGCGCATCGCCTCAAACCGCTTGACCTCTTCCTGATCGTGCAACAGTACTACCGGCACGATCCGCAACGACTGCCTGCAGTGTTGGCACTGCACTCCTTCGCCCTGCAGATCCTGCATGAAACCATCCGTGAAGCGATACTCGGTGCGCTCGCGCCGCGCTTTCTTCTGGCTTTGCGCGCCGCAATTAGGACAGATAAATTCAATAACGTCCAACTGCGGATCGCGGTCCAGAGCTGCCCAGCCCGTGCGGCGCATGCCGACTACTTCGGGAATACGCCTGTCCATTGGGTTTCTCCTCAGATCCACGTCCAACGAGTTAGATGCTTGGGGACCAAGGCTAGATGCACCCCGGAGCAACCCATTGGCCTGCGAATCGTTCGAAGAATTCCGCACTCGTGAAGCCGGCCCCTAGGGAAAAGCAGCGAAGGTGCTGACCTCTCCGGGGCACTTGTGTCGCGCAACGGTGTCCAATGGAATAGAGGACGCGCGCACCTCACATCCCTGCGAGCGCGGCGCCGGCCTCCTGTAGGCAACCACAGGAGGCTGGTGCCGCAAAACTTCCCCGCGGCTCGCGGGCCAGTCCACGGAGGTGTGTGATGAGTAAAGACCCAACGAGTGTTTCCAAAGAAGGTCTGGGTTCCTTGAGAAGTTGCCTGATGGAGGGCAACGCGGATGAGGAGAAGTGCGCACGCCAAACTCGCCACCGCGCGCTGATTGCGTCCATCATCGTGCAGATACTCGTACTCGCCACGCTCGTGCTGTACCCGATGCTAAGCCACGGCGAACGCCTGCCGGTCACGTACCTCACGCCCACCATTCCCTACTCTTATCCCGAAGGGCCGGCACGTCCGGCGAACAACGATCCTCGCCCGGGGAAGACTCCAACGGTTTGCCGCTTCTGCGACCCTCCTGGTAACCCGAGGATCATCGCGCCCGTTGTTCCTGGTAACCCGACGAGTGACCCGAGCGATCCTCCGGGCCCGTATATTCCAGGTGTGCCTCCGGGGCCGTATATTCCGGGTGCCCCGATCGCCAGGGGGCCCGACAAAGGTCCTGAGCCTCCGCGAGAACCGGTGACCCCTGTAAAGAAAATGCGCATCAGTCTTGGCCACCTCGAAGCAGCCGCGTTGGTTCATCGCGTGGAACCCGTCTACCCGACGCTGCCTTTGCAATTGCACCGCGAAGGCCGCGTGGAACTTCACGCCATCATTGCAACGGATGGCTCGATCCAGGCGCTTCAAGTTGTGTCCGGCGACCCGCTCTTCTATGATTCCGCGCTTGCTGCGGTTCGCGAGTGGCGTTACCGGCCCACTTACCTGGACGGACAGGCCGTCGAGGTCGAGACGCAAATCAGCGTGATCTATACGCTGAATCACTGAGCGCCTGTGCCCACAATTCTGTGTGGCCGACAGAGGGAAACGGCAATTCATCGTCAGCCCGGGTCCCATTCAAAGTCGCGTGGGGCTCGGGCTGGAATTTGTCGGGATTCTTCAACGATCCCAGAATCGCGTGGAAATGCAGACTAAGTAATCGGCTCGCCGGAGTGGCGCGCGATCGCTTCGCGGGAAAGATCGCGCAACCGCACAATCTCCGGTAAATGGCGAGGACCACCGCCGGGCATCGCTTCCGACGGATAAATCGGCGGTGAAAGGGTGATCGTGACACTGGTGGGGCGCGGCAGAAACGTCCGGTCACGCAAAAACCTCCGTGTGCCGGCCAGTGATACCGGCACAACGGGCGCGCCCGTGGCCACCGCTCCGCGGAAAGCTCCGAGCTGAAATGGCCGCACGCCTTCCTCCGGCACGAACGTGCCCTCGGGAAAAACAAACACAGAATCACCCTGCCGCAAGTAGTGCTCGATCTCATGCACCTGGCGTAGCCGGGATCCCGCGTCATGGCGATCGAACGAAAGGTGCCCCATTTTGTTGAGGAAAGTCCCGATGAATGGCATCGCGTTCACTTCGCCCTTGGCAACGAAACGATACGTCACGCCCAGACCCATCATCAATGGCAGCACATCAAAATAGCTGGCGTGGTTGGAGGCATAGACCTTTGGCCCCGGGGTATCCATGTATTCTTTTCCGACGACCTTGACGCGGATTCCCACCAGGAAAAACAGGACCTTCAGCGCCGCCGAGGTGAAGCGCCCCGCCGCCCTATGATCCTTGAATTGCCTTACCATCAGCCACGTCGGCACAATCCAAAGGATAAACACGACAATGAAATAAACGCCGTAGACCTTCTCAAATGCCGTGCGCAGGCCGGCGCCAATGGTGCGCACGGCCTCTTTCACGGAAGAGCCTAGGCCGAGACGCGCGATCTGCAGCCATGCCGGAGGCTTCGCCGCCGTCAGCGTGCCCGCCAGGTAAAGTTGTTTTGTTTCATCGCGGCGCAACTTGCCACTGGAAGTTTTCGGGATGCTGCCGGGAGGAATCAACTCCACGCGATCGGGCGGAAGGCCCAAGCCACGCGAGACCTGGTCCGTAATCTTCGCGGCAATCGCGGCGCGGCCGGGGGCTTGCATTTCGCGCGACTCCGCAACAATCACGAGCTTTTCCGTGCCGCTATCTTCATCCTTTAATCCAAACGCCACCACACAGCCTTTGCGGATTCCCTCAACACGCGATGCCAATTCCTCCACTTCGTGCGGATAAAGGTTCCGGCCGCCCTTGATGATGATGTCCTTCACGCGGCCAGTGACGTAGATTTCGCCATCGGCGCGATAGGCGCGGTCACCGGAATTCACCCACGGATACTCGCCCGGCGTGGTTGCGGGACCACGCGGAAAGAGCTTCGCCGTCGCTTCCGGGTTCCTGTAATAGCCGCTGGTTGCCGAAGGTCCGCGGAACCACAGAAAGCCTTCCATGCGGTCTGGCAATTCACTTCCCTCGGCGTCCACGATGAGCACATCATGGCCCGACAGCGGCTTCCCCGACGACACAAACGAGATGTCCCCCTCATCATCCGATGAGGCGGGAACGGCGCGCCCCTGCATCGTGAAAGCGTCGCGTTCCACGCAATCCACCAGCGGCCCGCGATCGAGCGGCGGCACGGTCACGCCCAAAGATGCCTCCGCGAGGCCGTAAACCGGCAACAGCGATTCCCGCCGGAAGCCGTACTTCCCGAAACGCTGGGCAAAGCGCTCGAGCGTTTCCGGATTGACGGGCTCCGCGCCATTCAGCGCCGCGCGCCAGGAGCTGAGGTCAATCCCTTGGATCGCTTTATCGGATATTTTGCGTACGCACAATTCGTAGGCAAAATTAGGAGCCGCGGCGATAGTCCCCTTGTGTTTGCTGAAGGCGTGCAGCCAGCGCTCCGGGCGCGTCAGAAAAGCGAGCGGCGACATCACCACCACTGGAAGGCCGTGGAGAAACAGAGTGAGCCACGCGCCAATCAATCCCATGTCGTGATAGAGCGGCAGCCAGCTCACGGCGATGTCTCCCGGGCCGAGTTGCACGGCTTGCGCGAGGGCACGCATGTTTGCCAGAAGATTTGCGTGCGTCAGCACCACCCCCTTCGGATTGCCCGTGGAACCCGAGGTGTACTGCAGCAGCGCGATGTCGCTGCCCCTGCGCATGCGGCTGCCCGACAGGAACGCAGGCAGGGCCCCGGGCGCCGGCGGCGGCTCTTTTTCGGCGGCTTCCAGTAGTTTCCGCGCGTCCACAACCCCCAGCAGTGATTTCACGCGCGGCTTCAGCAATTTGGCAACGGCCTCCGCGCGGCGAAACGTCAGCAGCAGGCACACTCGCGCGTTATTCAGGATGGCCGACTGACGCTGCGCGTATTCCTCGATGCGGTCCGCGCGGTACGGCGGGTAGATGGGCACAGGAATGGCACCAGCCAGCAGAATGCCGGTGTAACAAATGAAAAACTGCCGCGAAGTGGGCAGCATCAGCGACACGCGCCCTCCCGCGGGAACGCCCCTCCGTGCCAGTTCTTCGGCGCATCTCTGTGCGGCGGTGTAGAGTTCGCCGAATGTCAGCGTGTAGTGATGTTCGCCCTGGTCGTCGTCCTCGGTGATTAGCAGGTGCGCGCGGTTGGCGTCGTGAATCCCCCGGTAGCGAATCACGTCGATCAGGGTTTCGGCTATTTCGAAGATGGATTCCGCGGCTTCCTCATGCAATCTCTGCGCCTCCACGGAAGCGCGCAACGCGGAGGTTTCTTCCTCTTCGCTCGCAGGAGTGCCGGGAGAAGTCAGGATAGCTCGGATGAATTCTTCGGGCGTGCTCGCTTCCGCCGCGAGCGTATCAGGCAGCCGCACGTCAAAAGCGTTCTCCAATCGCGTGAGGAGTTCTACGCGTTCCAGGCTGCCCAAACCCAAATCGCGATCGAGGTTGGAGGCGATGGAGAGCTGTGCGATGGCGCCGCGGCTGCCGAGTTCTTCGAGGAGCGCGCGCAGCACCTCCAGCACGCGCTCGCGTACGCCCGGCAGGTCCAATTGTATGGAGGTTGTCGCCAAGGTTTCCCCTGAATTGTGGGCTTCGCGAGAGGCTAACATGCGCTGTGGGGATTTGCCATCCCTTCAGCTTCCGCCCCGAGCGTAGGGCAAACTCGCAGGCCTAGCGGCTCCTATGCTCCGCGCACCTTCGCAGCGTATCCCGGTGGCAGAAGCGCAGTGGACAGGTCGACGCCGGTCAAGTCCACCTTGCTCAGATCCGTCTCGCGCAGAATGCTGATGCCCATATCCGCACCGGAAAATTTCGCACCATCCACGCGTGCGTCGCGGAAATTGGCGTTCCGCAGCAGGGCGTTCTGGAAATTAGCGCCGGTCAGGTCGCAGCGAAAGAACTCCACGCCGCTGGCCTGCGTTTCGCTGAGGTCCGCTCCCGGAAGCACCGCCTCGGTCATGTCCGTGTTGCGCATATCGGCTTTGCGCAACCGTGCTCCGCTGAGATCCGCGCCAGGCAGGCGTGCGCCGCGAAGGTCGCTTCCTTCGAGAATGGCATTGCGCAGAATGGCCCCGGCGAGATTCACCTTCGTCAAATCCGCGCGGGAGAGGTTCGCACCGGTGAAATCGGCTCGTGCTCCGCCTTCCTTCCCGCTGAAGAACCGCTCGTGCGCGTCCAAGATGGCCGCCACGCTCTTTCCGTTATGCTGAATGCTTTTGAGCTTTCGAAGTCCCATGGTCTGTTGTTTTCTCGTGTCCTGTGAATGATCATCTATTTTACCGGAAGGAACGCAGGGCGGTAAACGCCGAACCCGCCTGGGTAGTGGGCCAGTTTGCGATCAGGCGACGCTTGAGTTGGTCGTTCGGGTCCCAGTACCAAGATGTCCGGTTTGCCAACAGCAAGTCGCCGTTGGGCACTATTTTATTCTCGCCAGTGTCTACTATAGTGTGAGTGGATACTCACCGTTTCGGCTTTCCGTGTCCCGAGCGGGGCTTCGATGATACGTAGAATCAGTGCTGCATTTCTGTCCTTGTTTATCTTCTTATGCGGTTGTGGCAAGTCTCAGCATCGTCCTTCTGACGTCCCTGCTGGTGCTGTTCGGGTTGACGGGGCCTTCATCGACTGTTCGATTGAGGAAACTTCCCATGCGAATCGATGCACAATCTACGACGACAGGTCTGGCGCAGTCCTCTTGGCCGGTCTATTCGTGCTCTCGGGTGCCGGACGCGAAGCCCAAAAGCGGGACCTGAGGTATCAAGCTTTCGATGGCGCGAAGATACTCTTGCAGGATGCGCGTGCTCTCGAACCACTTCTGCTCACGGAATGGGCTGTACCAAGCAGCTTCGAGAGCAGATTAGCTATGTTCGCCGGGACTCAGGCGGTCAATTGCGGGCGAGTGAAACCGGGGCAAGACCCTAGTACTTCGTCAGGCTGTGCTCTCGCGGCCTTTCAGCATAGAAAGCCTTTCTATGTCACCTACGACGACGCGTGGCGGTGGGATTCGAGTGGATTGGCTGGGAACTCCGAGGGCGACATCCATTTCGTCGTGTATAAAGTCACCAAATTCTCAGAGTTTGTCCGTGACTTTGTGGAACTCGCGGACAATAACCGCATAATATTCGGAGCCTGCCCGAAACCGGTGACGCTGACGAGAACCGAGTCTAGACAGCTGACCTGCGTCAAACCCATCGGAACCCAGAAGAAGTGAGCCGGCAGCGGTAACCGGCAAAGTTGGTCCCGGTACCCAAGTTACCGGTAAGCCGTGCCAGCTGGAAACTGACTCATTGCCCCCGCCCCGCCGAGTTTGCTTGAACGCCTGAACGGGCAGCGGACGGAGTATGCTAGGGACGAGGGGCGACTGGCCTGCGATCGAAAGGACAGTAATGCGAGGGTTGTTGCTCATTGGCGCAATGCTGCTGGCCACTGCGTCCGCGTGGGCGCAAGAGGACGAAATTGTCGCTAACCTCTCCGGCGGCCGAGTCCTCATCCATGTGGCCCGCGACTCCATCATCTTTGGCGCGATCAGCCAACCGTTGGAAGCAAATGGCGTCTCCCCACGCGTGGCGGTGATTGACGCCGGGCATATCGGCATTTTCTTTGGTGCCGAGGAATGGCAGGTACCCGCCCAACCGCGCCCCATTCGCCTGGATCGCGACATTGAGCATATCACTCGGCCCGACCCGCATTACCAGCAGCCCACCGATAGCGAATCCGATCTGGACCAGCTTGGCGTGATCTTCCTCGAAAAGCTGCGGCCGCTTGTTGCTCAGCTTCACCACAGAATTGAGTTGAGACCCGACGAACCGCTACTGGAAATCGTGCTGATTGGCTACGCGCCACAGCAGTACGGTCCGGAAGTCTGGCTGATTGAGTATCGCGTGGAACAGGAGTCCGTCGGCTCGCAAGCCGATTATCTGCAGACCCGCCCATTGCGCCCGCGGTTTACCCAGCTCTATCCTCCGGAAAAACATGAAGCCCGCACACTGATTGAAGTGCGTTTTCCGAACGATTCTCAGGATGTGCCTTTCTTGGGGCTGATTCAGCAGAACGATCCCCGCATTGCCCGCTTGAAGTCCTCCGAGCAGCGTTTTGCGAAAGTAATCGAGTTGATTGAGCGCGGCCAGGCGCAAAAGGCCGACAGCAAAGATTCAGCCGATTTCATGCGGGCGGTTTTGCCGCTGCTGGCGGGTGGAGCGAACTTCTTCGAGGGAACAATGGGCGAGAACGGCGGATTCGAGTGGATCGTTCCGCCAGAGGAGCCGATCGAGAAGGAAAAGCAAGTCGAGGACAAGAATCGGCCTCCAGACGCGCCAACTCTGCGGCGCAAGCCAACCCCTTAAGATTCCCTGCCAGAGGGTGGTCTGTTTGGTGGTGGCTGCTCCACGATTGCATCTCCTCGATGCAAGGTGCCGCCGCTTAAGACCCGACAAAGCATACCGCGCCGCCCCCGAAGGTCCTGTTGCAAGCCGGGGCGGATCGCCTCCAACTGCTCGCAAGGTTCGCAGACGGCGCTAACTTCCAGAAGCACGCTGCCCACGCGCAGTTTCTGCCCGACCTGCAAGGCATTTACGTCCAGGCCTTGTGTGGTAATGTTTTCGCGGATGCTTCCCGCCGCCAGATGCAAGCTCCCCAACGTTTCCGCATCCACTAGTAGCACCTGGCGCTTGCCACCCGGACGCGCGTGGGCGCAGCCTTCCAACCCTGAATTCTCGACGGCGCTCGCGACGGCGAGTTCTTCCATGGGAGCATGGCGTTTCGGCGCGCGGAAAAGATGCTGGATCTCAGGCAACTGCGTCAGTCTCCCGTAGCCGAACATTGCTCATGGTGTCGGCCGATGTCTTTGCGATAGTGCATGCCGGCGAAATGAATCTTGGCGGTAGCCTGGTAAGCTTTCTGGAGAGCCGCGGCAAGCGAATCGCCGGTCGCCGTGACGCCCAGAACTCGCCCGCCACTTGTGACAATCGCGGGGCCCTGTCGGCGAGTCCCAGCATGCAACACCTTCACATCGGGAATATGCCCCGCCTCGGCAAGCCCATTAATTTCTTTGCCGGTTTCAAACCTCCCCGGATAACCGCCGGAAGCCAGCACCACGCAAGCACTGGCGCCGCGCTTCCACCTCAGCTTGGCGGGCTCCAGCTTTCCGTCGGCGACCTCAGCAAGCACCTCCGCCAGGTTAAAATCCATACGTGCAGCAATCGCCTGTGTTTCCGGATCGCCCAACCGGCAATTGAACTCCAGCACCTTGGGCCCGTGTTTCGTAAGCATGAGGCCCACATAGAGGAACCCTTGATAGTGCAGGCCATCTTTAGCCAAACCGCACAAGGTCGGCTCCACGATGGTGGCATGAATCGTCTGGCGCAAAGCAGCGGGCAAAAGCTCGTCCGAGGAATACGCGCCCATACCGCCAGTGTTTGGTCCCTCGTTATTATCGAAAGCACGCTTGTGGTCCCGAGTGGGCACAAGGGAAGCGGAACGCTCACCATCGGTCAGCAGGATAAACGAAAGTTCGTCGCCTTCCAGCGTTTCTTCCAGAAGAATGCGCCTGCCCCCAGCGCCCAGTTCGTCCTTTTCCATGACGCGCTCGATGAATCCTGTCGCGGCGTCGGGGCCGTCTGCCAAAAAAACCCCTTTCCCCGCACAAAGGCCGTCAGCTTTTATAACCACGGGCCAATCCACAGAGCAGAGCGCCGAATAGGCCGCACCCGGTGAATCGTAGGAACCATACATCGCCGCCGTGGGAATGTTGTGCCGCTGTAAGAATTCCTTTGCGAAGATTTTGCTGCCTTCGAGTTGCGCCGCTTGTTGCGAAGGTCCAACCACAGGGTACTTGCGCCGCCGGAAGGCGTCGGTCAAGCCGTTTACCAAGGGAAGCTCTGGCCCGACGACGGTCAAATCCGGCGCAATCTTCTCGGCCAGCGCCAACAGCGCCGCAACATCACCTGGGTCGGCGGCGACACATTCGGCCTCGACTGCGATTCCGCCATTGCCCGGCACACACCAGACCTTCTCGACAGCCGCACTTTGCCGAAGTTTCCACACGAGTGCATGTTCGCGCCCGCCACCGCCAATCACCAAAACTTTCATGCGCTTCGCCTCAGCAGCACGTCTTCCGAACGATAGTCTGCCCTTAAGGGAGTGTCAATTGGGCGCTCCGCGTCACATTGCGGTTCCTCTCAAATCGGTTCTGGGTCAAGGCTGATTGTAATGAGAAATAATCGCCCCTGGGGTCATCGGCGGCCGCGCGTCTGTACTTGAGAAAGCAGAATCGACCGGAAGATGCGTTGAAGTCCCAACAAAGCTGCAGCGGCTTCCAAGGCCCCTCATTTGGATTGAGAGGTAAGCATCGGGTCTGGCTTACAGGATGCTTAACGCGCCCTGACTTCAATCCCTGCGGAGGGGCGGCATTCTGAACATTGAAGCAGGAAGCGAAGAAGAAGGGACGAATCGTCCCCTAACTCTCGTATTGGATGTTAACGGTTAGTATGGCAGATCTAGTCTTTCCCGAACGTTGCAATTCTAAGCCTGACTCACTGCACGAATCGGAATCGTGACGCCAGCTGCCGCCTCCGATGACGCCAGCATGTGGCAGCGTCCGTCGAAGATACCCCCGGGATCAATGACCATACAGGGCGAGTGAACTTCGCCCGTCACCACGCCCTTGGGCTGAATTTCCACTCGGCCTCTGGCGAAAATGACGCCATCAAATCTTCCCGCGATGACCACGCGATTCCCTTCGATTTGTCCTTCGACTTTCGCGTTTTCGCCGAGGATCACGGTCTGCTCGGAAATGATGTTGCCCTTGATGTGTCCGTCAACGCGGAACGTTCCAGTGAGTGTGAGCGTGCCTTCAAGCGACACTCCCTGATCGATGAAGCCAGTCCACTCTTCGGTGCTGCCATCCTTCGACGTACCCGGCCACTTCCATGCCATAGTTAGACTCCCTGCGCGTGCTGATTCCAATGTAACGTGAAGCGGGGAGAAGTCAACGCGGGTTGTGAAGCGAGTTGTCGAATGAACTGCCTGAACGTTGGTGCAGTTGTCGGAGCTACTGGCGCGGCGCTATTTCATCAAGCGGTCGTAAATGCCCATGAGTTGCGCGTCGTCGTAAAATTCCAAGACGAGCTGGCCCGGGCGCAGTTTTGTTTTCTCCCGCAGAAGCACCTTCGTGCCGAGGTGCCGCTGGAGTTCTTCCACGGCTTCGCGGATGTTTGGATCGAGATGAATTTCCGTGGGGAGTTTTGCTCCTCGCGCGCGCCGTGAAGCCAGGCGCTCGATCTGGCGCACTGTGAGCCCGCCACGAGCGGCGCGCTGCGCATAACGCATGCGGAGTTGCGGCTCGGCGACAGCCAATAAAGCCCGCCCGTGTCCTGCAGTCAATTTCCCTTCTTCAATCCATTCTTGAATCGTTGGCTCAAGCTTCAGCAACCGGATAGCGTTGGCGACGGTCGCGCGATCCTTGCCCGTGCGTTCGGCCACCGATTCCTGGGTGAGCTGGAATTCGTCCATTAGTCTTTCAAACGCACGCGCTGCCTCCATCGCGTTCAGGTCCTCGCGCTGGAGGTTCTCGACCAACGTCATTTCCAACGCTAGTTCATCGGGAACCTGGCGAATGATGGAAGAAACCTTGTCAAGACCAGCACGTTGCGCAGCACGCCAGCGCCGTTCGCCAGCGATCAGTTGGAAGCGTTGGCCGATCGGCCGTACGACGAGTGGCTGGATGATGCCGCTGGTGCGAATTGAGCGCGCCAGCTCATCAAGGGCCTCTTCGCGGAACCGTGTGCGTGGCTGGTAGGGACTCGGATCAATGAGGTCAATGTCAATCTGCAGTGGACCCGACGGTACGGGGCTCAAGGCCGGTGCCGCTGCTGTTGCCGCGCCGCCCGAGCTGTGTGCGACGGGAGCGGCGTGTGAAGTTGCGGATGTGGCTGGCGTTGCTGGAGCTGCCGGTTCAGGCTCCCGAATGAGCGCTCCGAGCCCCCGCCCCAACGCGTTTCTCGGCATTGCCAATAACCTCCTGGGCGAGTTGCGTGTAACCCTCAGCCCCCTTACTATGTATGTCATAGAAAATAATAGGTTTACCAAAACTAGGAGCCTCGGCTAGGCGAACGTTTCGCGGAATCAGACTCTGGAAGACTTGAGTGCCGAAGAAGCTTCGTAGGTCGGTGGCAACTTGCCTCGAGAGAGTAGTGCGTTCATCGTACATCGTCAATAGGATGCCTTCGATCTCAAGACTCGGATTGAGTGTCCGGCGAATACGCATCAACGTATCGAGCAACTCTGATACGCCTTCCAATGCAAGGTATTCGCACTGAATGGGTATCATCACGGCATCCGCCGCAACCAGTGCATTCAGGGTGAGAAGATCCAGGGCAGGCGGACAATCCAGCACGATGAACTTGTAATTTGGCCGAACACTCTGCAGAAAAGACTGAAGTTTGTATTCACGACTTTCAGCAAGAACGAGCTCAACCGCAGCCCCAGCTAGATTTTTGTCGGCGGGGACGACATCTAAGCCTTCCACTTGCGACTTTTGCACCAATTTCTCAAAAGACTCGTTCAATATCAGAGCGTGATAAATGGTACGGCGGGCAGGATCCTTTTGAAATCCGATGGCGGCGGTTGCATTGGCCTGAGAATCGCAATCAATGAGGAGAGTTGATTGCTCGGCAGCCGCGAGGCAGGCTGCGAGGTTAACTGCGGTCGTGGTTTTGCCTACCCCACCCTTTTGGTTAGCAACAGCAATGACCCGGGCCAAGACGGTCTCCCCAACCTAGGGAAACTAGCAGAGGTGCATGACAGACGCAAGATGTTTCACGTGGAACATGGAGTGATCTGCGGAAATTCTGTTGGAAAGTGAATGTGTCACGTGGAACAGTCCAACCTCGAACTGAGTGGCGGGGCGAACCACATGCGATTCTGCTTTAGCGCAAGACCTGGGAATGTTTTTGGTTCCACGTGGAACGAAAGACAGGGGTAATTTCTGACATTCACTCGGCGTCCCGCTGCATGTCACTTACTATTCGCGTTCCACGTGGAACACAGGAGCCTGCAATTCGGGCGCCGGTTCGAATGTTTCACGTGGAACACCGCAGATGAAACGAATCAGCTCCAGATCAGAGTTCCGCCTGAGCGAATAGTGAAAAGTCTTTTGTTATTAGGTCGTTACGCCGACAAACGCGGCTTTTTCTGGCCCACCAGAAGATAGCGCTGCAACGACTGCGGCATGGAAATTGGCTCAAGCCACTCCCAGCGGTCAGACTTGCGAGCTTCATCAAGATCCCGGCCGCCGATCCATAGAATCGCGCGAGAAGCCGCTAGATTATCTGACGCAGCCCACTCCAAAAATGGACCGAACTCCCCGAGGGCGCGGGAGCAAACAAAGTCCAGGGGGGCTAACTCTTCGCCCAATTCCTCATATCGGTTAATCAGCACGTGAGTATTCCCAAGCCCTAGCTCCCGTATGACTTCCGCAAGAAATGTCCCCTTCTTGATGTTTGATTCCACCAAATACAGCTCCAGCTCTGGGCGCAAAATCTTCAGTGGAATACCCGGAAATCCGGGGCCGGAACCGATGTCGGCGAACCGACCATTCTCCACTGGTACAGCTACACCGGCGAACATGGACTCGCAGAAATGACGATATAGTATCTCTAGGGGAGCGCGGATAGCGGTCAAATTCAGTTTCTCATTCCAACGCTGCAGAATCCTTATATATTGTTGAATACAAATAACTTGATGCTCATCTAGGGCGACCTGAAATTCACCCAGCGCGCGCCGGATCGTTTCTTCTGAGATGGGCTTTTCAGCCTCTGTTAACATAGTAGTAATTATCCCATGACGCTCTGACGTTAAATCACTTCTGCTCTTCCCCGAGCTTCGGCAACAGGTAGTGAGGGCCCGCGATTCCCGCTACTAGATCCACCACTATGTGCATCATCATCACCAGTACCAGCGTATCGTAGGCCAGACGGACCACGCCGAAAAGGATGCCCATCACAAAAGTGCCCAGCATGCCGCCGCGACCCTGATAGGCGTGGGCCAGGCCGAAGAGGACCGCGGTCAGAATCACGACGGACCAGCCGGGGAATCCCACGCGCGAAAGTGCGGCCATGGCAAATCCCCGATAAAGAAATTCCTCACAGGCGCCGGCAGTTACGGCGAGTGCACAGTAGGGGAGGAGTTCCACGGAATTGATAGGAAGAATCCTGCGGGCAAGCGAACGCATCAACTCGGGGGCTTTACCGGGAGATTTGCCGACCCGACGGAGGTTCAGCCAATGCAAAGCCCCAACGACCGCCGCCAAGGCCAAACTCCCCAGAATTGTGCCGGCGCCGCCGTGGTTCGCTAGGCCCAACGTGCCCGCCGACAATCCCCGTGCAAGAGCGCGCCAGGCGACGACACCTGTGATCACCCACTGGCCGGTGATGGTCGAGCCATAGAGGACAAGCTTTTCCTTGGTGCTGACGGAAGGGAGCGCGAGGAGTTTCTTCAGCCGCACGGCGCCGCGCCAAGGCACGACAATTCCAAGAAAAAGAAAGATCAACCAGAAGTCCCAAGGCATTGTAGTGATAAGAACATTTTCCGGGCAACCCGCGCAAGTTACCTCGGAGGCCATGTCTACATCCAGAAACGAGCAGGAACGGCGCCGCATCGCTATAATCGAACCGCAGAACAGAGAGGTGTAGCTTGACCGATTCCGTGAAA
>Ga0209517_10000666_pt1 | contig 57214 bp, 46 predicted proteins | sample PeaSoiMetSII2010_FD_187695 | JGI IMG/M metagenome (GOLD analysis project Ga0209517, IMG submission 187695) | Peat soil microbial communities from Weissenstadt, Germany - SII-2010 (SPAdes) (version 2) | ecosystem: Environmental > Terrestrial > Soil > Wetlands > Peat | place: Germany...
CGAATATATTCATTCTTTCATCTAGCCATGATCGCATGCCGATGTCAAGCGAAAGGTGCGCTCCCAAGGGTGTTGAAGCCTCCTCGGGCTGCTTTATCCCCTCAAATGTGCGAAAGTCGGGCTAGTGAGGGGTGACCGGGTGACGATCTCGGGCTTCGGGACGTTCGGCGTTTCCCAGCGCAAGGCGCGCAGAGTGCGAAATCCGCGGAGCGGCAGCGCCATCGAGATCGCCGCAAAACGGGTGCCGCGATTCGCTCCGGGGGTGGAATTGAAATCGGCGATCGAGCGGAAGTAGGGATCGGCGATGACCGCTCCCTCAAGGTCGCGGCTCAGAATCGGGCGGGAATCCCGCTGAGGCGGCGGCGCATCGAATCGCTGAGTGCCCAACGAGGATCATCGGAAGCCGGAGTTCATTCCGGGCAGCATCGGGACGGTGACGGTGTTCGGAGTGCCGGTGCGCCTGCACTTCACGTTCATCCTGCTGCTGGTTTTCCTGCTGTTCATTGGGGTGGGCGGGCGGCAATCGGGGGCCACCACGGCGCTCTATATTTTGGGGCTGTTCGCCTCCGTGCTGTTGCACGAGCTGGGCCACGCGCTGATGGCCCGGCGGTACCACATCCACACTGTGGAGATCGTGATGTTCCCGATCGGCGGCGTGTCGCGGTTCGAGCGGCAGCCCAAGGCGTGGGAAGAACTGTGGATCACGCTGGCCGGTCCCGCGGTGAACTTGCTGATCGCGGTGGCATTGCTGGCATGGGTGGCGACGCAGCAGGGATTTGTGGCGCTGGAGAAACTGGCCGAGCCCACGGATGCCAACCTGGCGGAGCGCATCGCGTTGGGCAACCTGCTGTTGTGCCTGTTCAACCTGCTGCCGGCATATCCCATGGATGGAGGCCGCGTGCTGCGCGCGTTCCTGGCGCTGCGGCGGCCGGAAGAAGAGGCCACGCGTTTGGCGGCCGGCGCGGGACAGGTGCTGGCCTTTGCCATGGGCCTGGCGGGCCTGCTGTGGGGCAACTTCATGCTGGTGTTCGTGGCCCTGTTCGTGTACCTGGGGGCGTTCCAGGAGGGCGCGGCGGCGCGCGGCCGCATCCTGACTTCCGGCTTTCAGGTCGAAGCCGCCATGATCACGGACTTCCGCACGCTGCAGCACGGCGACACCATTCGCGACGCGGGCCAACTGCTGCTGGCCACCTCGCAGCACGATTTTCCGGTGATGCTGGGCGACCAGGTGGTGGGGCTTCTCAGCCGTGCGGCGTTGATGCGCGCCATGATGGCCGAAGGCCCGGACGCCTACGTCGCCGGGGCCATGGACCGCGAGTTCAAGCGTGTGACGCCGGGAACGCCGCTCAGTGAGGCGTTGCCGCTGTTTTCCGGTCCTGGCGCCTGCGTCCTGGTGATGGACGACGAGGGGCTTCTCAAGGGTATGCTCACGTCGGAGCATTTTTCCGAATTCATCCTGCTGCGGCAGGCGAGCCAGGCGCAGCCCAAAGGCCTCACGGGATGAGCTCTGCGCACCGTGTCGTGATCGTGGGCGGCGGGTTCGGCGGTCTGTACGCGGCGAAATCCCTGGGCCGGGCGCGGGTCTCGGTGACGCTGATCGACCGGCGCAATTTCCACCTGTTTCAACCGCTGCTTTACCAGGTGGCGACCGGCGCGCTCTCCCCCGGCGAAATCGCGTCGCCCCTCCGATATGTGCTGCGCAAACACCGCAACACCGAGGTTCTGCTGGGGGAAGTGGTCGACCTGGACGTAGAGAAGCAGCGCGTCATTCTGCGCGATGGCGAGGCGCCGTATGACGACCTGATCGTGGCCACGGGCGCCACCCATCACTATTTCGGGAACGACCGCTGGGAGCGGCTGGCTCCGGGCCTGAAGACGATTGAAGACGCGACCGCCATTCGGTCCAGGCTGCTGGCGGCTTTCGAGCACGCCGAGCGGGAGCCGGACCCGCAAAAACGGCACGCCTGGCTGACTTTCGCGATTGTGGGCGGGGGTCCGACGGGCGTGGAACTGGCGGGCGCGTTGGGCGAAATCGCCAACGACACATTGCGGCACGACTTTCGGCACATCAACCCGGCCGAGGCGCGGATTCTGCTGATCGAGGGCGAGAATCGGGTGCTGCCGCCCTTTCCCGCGGACCTTTCGAAGAAGGCGGAGCGACAACTGGTGGCCCTGGGTGTGCGGCCTCTCACCGGCGCCCGCGTGACGGACATCGACGAGGGCGGTGTGACGGTGAAGGTGGATGGCCGGGAAGAACGCATCGCCGCCCGCACGGTGCTCTGGGCGGCGGGCGTGCGCGCATCGCGGTTGGGGAAGGTGCTGGCGGAACGCGCCGGCGCGACGCTCGACAAAGCGGGCCGCGTGGTGGTCGAGGCGGACCTCAGCATTGCCGGGCATCCCGAGATCCACGTGATCGGAGATCTGGCCAGCTTCAGGCACCAGGGCGGGAAGCCGCTTCCCGGCGTGGCTCCGGTGGCGATGCAGCAGGGGCGGTACGTGGCGGAGGCGATTCGCAGGAAGGCCGGAGGCGAACCTGCGACGCGTCCATTTCGATATTTCGACAAAGGCAACCTGGCGACCATCGGGCGCAACAAGGCCGTGGCGGAGTTCGGCAAGGTTCATGTGTCCGGATTCTTCGCCTGGTTCGTGTGGGTTTTCGTACACCTGATGTACCTGGTGGAGTTCGAAAACCGTCTGCTGGTGCTGGTGGAATGGGTTTACAACTACGTAACGCGCAACCGGGGTGCGCGGCTGATCACGAACAAATCGGCATAGCGCCCGCCACGTGGTCACGGGCGTGCTATGTATAGGGCATGGGACGAGCTACTCTTGCACTTCTGGCCGGCTTCTGCCTGGTTTCCTGCCGCACACAATCCACCAATGCCAAAGTTGAGCCGCGCGCGCTGCCGACGAGCGCGGTGCGCGAGAGCGGACCGATCCTCTCGTACGCGGACGTGGTCGATCGGGTGGCGCCCGCGGTAGTGACGATTCGCGCCTCCAAGCGGGTGCGCGCGCCGCAGCAGTTTCCGTTTTTCGACGATCCGTTCTTCCGCCAGTTCTTCAACGGGGGCGTGCCGCGAGCGCGCGGCGAGTCGCAGGTGGAGCATGCTCTGGGTTCGGGCGTAATCGTGCGGGCCGATGGCTACATCGTGACCAATCACCACGTGATCGATGGCGCCGAAGATATCAGGGTGGACCTCAATTCGCGGCACACGTATTCGGCCAAGCTGATCGGATCGGACGCGCCCAGCGACCTGGCGGTCCTGAAAATCAGCGCCGGGGACCTGGCGGTGCTGCAGCTTGGCGATTCGGACAAAGTCCGCGTGGGAGATGTCTGCCTGGCGGTGGGGAATCCGCTGGGCGTGGGCGAATCGGTGACCGCCGGGATCATCAGCGCGAAGGGGCGATCCACCGATACCGTGGGCGGCGGCAGCTTCCAGGACTTCCTGCAAACCGACGCGCCCATCAACCAGGGCAACTCCGGCGGGGCACTGGTGAACACGCGCGGCGAGCTGATCGGGATCAACTCGCAGATTCTTTCGTCGAACGGCGGGAATATCGGAATCGGTTTCGCGATTCCCTCCAACATGGCGAAGAATGTCATGGGCCAGTTGCTGGGGAAGGGCACGGTGCAGCGCGGATTGTTGGGCGTGGGGATTCAGCCGGTGACCAGCGACCTGGCGTCGAGCCTGGGATTGAAGGAAGCGCGCGGAGTGATCGTCAATTCGGTGACGGCCGGCGGACCGTCCGAGAAGGCGGGCATCAAGACCGGCGACGTGATCCTCGAATTCAACGGCAAGGGCGTGAACGATTCGAACGTGCTGCGCAACGAGGTGGCGGCGACCGAGCCGGGCACGGAGGTGACGCTCACCATCCTGCGCAATGGCAATCGGCAACCGGTCAAGGTACGGCTGGGCACACTGACTCCGGAATCGGCGCAGGCGGCGGAAGGGCAGGGCGGGGGAGAGCAGGGCGCCGGCAAGTTGGGGATCACGGTGGAGCCGCTCACGCCCGACATCGCGCAGCAACTTCGATTGCGGCGTGGAACGGAGGGCGTGGTGGTGGATTCGGTGGACCCGGGCGGTCCGGCGGCGCAGGTAGGCATTCAGAATGGCGACGTGATTCAGGAAGTGAACCGCCAGCCGGTCCGGTCTTCATCCGAGCTGCGGGAAGCTCTTCGAAAGTCGGGCGACCGGCCTCCGCTGCTGCTCATCAATCGCGGCGGGCAGACGGTGTTCATTCCGGTGCCGCTGGGGTAACGCCGGCACCACCTCTGCGATACAATCAAAGGCCACCGTATGCCTCTGACTTCCGGCACTCGCCTAGGACCGTATGAGATCCTTGTGCCCATCGGTGAAGGCGGGATGGGTGAGGTGTATAAGGCCCGCGACACGCGGCTCGACCGCACGGTGGCCGTCAAGGTTGCTCGCCAGCGCTTCAGCGAACGCTTCGAACGCGAAGCCCGCACCATCTCGGCATTAAACCATCCGCACATCTGTCAACTGTACGACGTGGGGCCGGACTACCTGGTGATGGAGTACATCGAGGGAAAGCCGGTGACTGGTCCGATGCCCGTGGCGGAGGCGCTGCGGCTGTCGGTGGAGATCGCGGAGGCGCTCGCTGCGGCGCACGGCAAGGGCATCGTGCATCGCGACCTCAAGCCGGACAATATCCTCATCACCAGGTCCGGCGTCAAGCTGCTGGATTTCGGGCTGGCCAAGGTGGCGGGGCGCCCCGCGCCGTCAGACGAAACGGTGACGCGAGCGCTGACCCAGGAAGGCACCATCGTCGGCACCTTGCAGTACATGTCGCCGGAGCAGTTGCAGGGAGAAGAGGCTGACGCGCGCAGTGACATCTTCTCCTTCGGCGCCGTGCTCTACGAGATGCTGACTGGCCGCAGGGCGTTCGCGGGTAAAAACCAGGCCAGCATTATCACGGCCATTATGTCGGCCGATCCGCCGGCGATCTCCGGGGGCATTGCAGGTCCGGTGGCGTCGCCGGCGATCGAGCGCGTGGTGCGGCGCTGCCTCACCAAGGATCCGGCGGCCCGCTGGCAATCGGCGCGCGACCTCGGTGAGGAGCTGAAGTGGATCGCCGAGGGCGGCTCTGCGGCGGGAGTTGCGGAGGGTGCGCTGGCAGGGCCCGCCCGCGGCAGCCGCGTCGCCTGGGTGCTGTCGGGGGTTCTGGCGATTGCGCTCGCGGCGGTTTCCTTCTACGCAGTCGAGAAGCGGGACTCTCCGCAAGTGGTGCGGCTGGAATTTGAAACTCCCCATCACTCCAACTCGCGCGCTTCGAGCGCTCCAATGCTGTCGCCGGACGGCGAACGCGTGGCGTTCACCGAGCCAGACGAAAAGGGAGTTCCCCATATCTGGGTCCGCTCGATCTCCTCGTTTCAGGCCCGGGACCTTCCGGGTACGGAAGGATCCTCCACTCCGTTCTGGTCCCCGGATGGGAAGCATATCGGATTCCTGGCCGGCGGCAGGCTAGTCACGATCGACCCTGCTGGAGGAACCCCGCAGTTGGTTGCCGATCTGGGCCGGGACTTGTGGTTCGCCTCCATCGGGTCCTGGAGCCCCGGCGGAGTGATTCTCTTTGACAAGGGCGCCGAACTCATGCAGGTATCCGCGCAAGGCGGCGAGCCCAGGCCGGCCACGCGTCTCGACGCCTCGCGCGGCGAGTTCATGCACCTCTGGCCGCAGTTCCTGCCGGACGGCCGTCATTTCCAATATCTGGCAGTGAGCCAACGCGCCGAAAACAGCGGTATCTACGTCGGTTCACTCGACTCGCCCCAAACCAGGCGGGTCTTGGCCAGCGGGCTCGGGGCGGTGTTCTCCGAGCCGGGCTATCTTCTCTACGTGCGCAGTGGAACCCTGGTGGCCCACCCGTTCGACTGGAAATCCGCCCGCCTTACGGGTGACCCGATTTCGCTTTCCGAACCGGTATTCGCGTGGGCCACTTCGTTCTTTCCGGTTTCCTCCTTTTCGGTCGCGGGCAACACCCTGGCCTACCGGTCGGGAGGACTGCCGCCCATGAAGCTCACCTGGTTTGACCGGCAGGGAAGGCGTCTGGGTGATTTTGCAGAGCCCGGTCAGTACACCGGTCCGGCCCTGTCTCCCGACGGCCAGCGAGTGGTCGTGGGTATCGCGGATCCCCGCACCAACCTGCGCGACCTCTGGCTCCTGGATGGGCGCGGCGGGAACCTGCGGCTCACGTTCGATCCCAAAGACGACTTCAACCCGGTGTGGTCGCCAGATGGAACCAGGATCGCCTTCTCCTCGGACCGGAAGGGAGTGCGCGACGTCTACATCCAGCAGGTGAACGGGCAAGAGGAGGAGTTGCTGGTCGGTTCCCAATCTCAGAAATCGGTGGAAGATTGGTCGCCGGATGGCAAACTGGTCCTCTACAATGCCGACGGGGCCGTGTGGGCCGTGCCCGTCGAGGGAGAGCACAAGCTGTTCCCGGTTGTGCAGGGGCCCGCGCGCTACGACCAATGCAAAATCTCGCCCGACGGCAAATGGGTCGCCTACCGCTCTACTGAATCCGGTCGATACGAAATATTCGTGCAGGCATTCCCCGTTCCGGGCCCCAGGTGGCAGATCTCCACTACCGGGGGATGGGAACCGAGTTGGCGGCGCGACGGCAAAGAACTGTACTTCACGATCGGCAACCGGTTCATGGCGGTGGACGTGAAGGCCCTGGCCGGAGGGTTCGAGCACGGCACTCCCCACCCGCTTTTCGAAGCGCCCTTCACCCCGGAGGTCCGGCGAAATCGCTATCTGCCGGCCGCGGACGGCCAGAAGTTCCTGGCCGTGATCGTGGGAGAAGAGGGTGCGTCCAAGCCCATCCGCGTGGTGTTGAACTGGAACGCGGAGCTGAAGCGGTAATCAGTTCCCCACGGTGAACTTCTCATACATCTGCGCCGCGTTCTCGGGGGTCACCATGATGGAGTCGATAGTGTAATCGTTGTCGGCATTGAACCGCGGCTCGTGCAAGATGCGGTTGGCGATCTCGACGGCCTTGTCGACGCAGAGGGGATAGACAAAGGTCGCCGCCAGGATGCCGTCCATAACCTTCTTGATGCCGCCTGCCGGACCGCCGAGGCCATCCACGCCGACGAAGATCATCTCCTTCTCGCGGTTGAGTTCCTTGGCTGCGAGATAGGCGCCCACCGCCATCGGGTCGTTGTGGCCGTAGACCACGTCGATCCTGGGCTGCGCGCGCAGCACTTCCGTCATGCGGTCCTTCGCCTTGGCCTGAATCCAGTCGGCCACGGGATCGGCGATGATCTTGATTTCGGGGTACTGGTCGAAGACTTCCTTGGCGCCGCGTTCGCGATTGATCTCGCCCTCCACACCCAGCAGGCCGCGCATGGCGACAATTTGGCCTTTCGGCCTGCCGTACTTTTTAGTGAGATGGTCGACGATGAACATGCCCGCCTGCCGCCCGATGGCCACGTTGTCGCTGTGGACATAACTGGTGTAGTTGGGCTGGAGAATGTCGCGCTCCAGGCAGATCACGGGGATTTTGGACTCCATTGCCTGGCCCATCACCGCGGTGAGCGCGGCGCGTTCGTTGGGCGCAACGATCAGCAGGCCGGGCTTCTGGCGGATGAAGGTCTCCACCTGGGCCACCTGCCTGCTGTTGTCCTGCTGGGCGTCGGAGATCACCAGCTTCACATCCGCATACTGCGAGAACAGTTTCGCCATCAACGCGTTCTGCGCGGCGCGATACGGCTCGGCGTTGTTCGCCTGGCTGAAAGCCACCACCAGTTGCTTCTTCTCTCCGCTGGCGCAAGAGGTGGCAAACAGGGCCGCTCCCAGCCCCGCCGCCATGAGGCATCCACGCATCATCTGCTCTTTTTACTCCTACGAGATCGAGTTTCTCCCACGTTGCACTGCTACCGCCAGCACGATGATCACGGCCTTGATCATCATCTCCACGTTGCTGTCGACGTTGTTGAGGCGGAGCATGTTGGTCAAGACTCCCATAATCAGGGTCCCCATGATGGTACCTGAAATCGATCCTTTACCGCCGGTGAGGGGCGTGCCGCCGATCACCACGGCGGCAATCGCATCGAGCTCATAGGCCACCCCGGCGTTGGGATTGCCCTGGTGATTCTCGGCGGCGTAGAGCACGCCCGCGAAGCCGGAGAGCAGGCCGGAGAGCGAGTACACCCAGATCTTGGTGCGCCGGATGGGCAGGCCGGCATATTGGGCGGCCTTCTCGTTATCGCCGATGGCGCGGACGTGGCGGCCGAAGACCGTCCTCGCCAGCAGGATCCAGAACAGCGCCGCCGCGCAGGCGTACGATCCGATGACGATGGCCTTCTCGCGGAACACGGCAGCGAATTCGGCGGCCAAATCGCGGCCGAATCCGATGTCGATGTTCTCGTTGCTCGAAAGCCACTTGGCCAAGCCGCGCACCCCGATCATGGAGGCCAGGGTCACGATGAACGGCTGGATCCGCAGGGCGGAAACGATGGCGCCGTTGAGCGCCCCGGCCAGCGTGGAGACGGCGACCGCGGCCAGGATCGCGCCCAAAATGTGGCTGGTGTAGTAGGCGTGCGGCCAGGCGCGCGTGAGGGCCATGGCGGTGAGCGTGGTGGAGAGGGCCAGGAGACTGCCAACGCTGAGATCGATGCCGCCTGTGAGGATCACAAACGTCATGGCCAGGGCGATGATTCCGATGAGCGAAATCTGGCGCAGGATGTCGGTGAGGTTGCCCGGCTGGAGGAAGATACGGGAGCCGTCGGCCGCGCGCGGGCTGATGAGGATGGCCAATAGGAGGATGCCCGAAAGCGCTGCCAGGCTCTGGGCCCTTCGCAGCAGGTCGAGCATCAGGACGCGTCCTTACCCGTCAGGGGGCCCGGTTGTCTGGAACTGGTCCCGAAGTTGGTGGCCGATGCCATGATCGTTTCCTGGGTGGCTTCCTTTGCATCATAAACCGCGGTGAGGCGGCCGTTGGACAGCACGAGGATCCGGTCCGAGCAGCGGAGGAGCTCGGGGAGCTCCGAGCTGACCAGGATCACGCCCTTTCCGGCGGCCGCCAGGCCGTCGATGATGCGATAGATGTCCTGCTTGGCCCCCACGTCGATGCCGCGCGTCGGATCGTCGAGAAAAAAAACGTCCGGATCGAGCAGGAGCCATCGCGCCAGCAGCACCTTCTGCTGGTTGCCGCCGCTCAGGGTCTCGACCGGCGACGCGAGCGAGGGGCAGTCGAGGGCCAGTTGACGTACCATGGGACCAAGCCCGGAAATCTCCAGGCGGCGACGGATGAAGCCCCGTTTGGCGATCCGGGCGAGCACGGCGAGCGTGCTGTTCTCGGTGACGCTCATGTGCATCATGAGGCCTTCGAGGCGGCGGTCTTCGGGCACCAGGCCGATGCCGCTGCGGATGGCATCGCGGGGCGAAGCGGGTTTGATGGGCCGGCCCTGGAAGTGAACGGCGCCGCCGCGAATGCGGTCGAGTCCGAACAGGGCGCGTCCGAGCTCGGTGCGGCCGGAGCCGACCAGCCCGGCAACACCGAGCACTTCCGAGCGATGCAATTCGAACGAGACGTCTCGCAATTTGCCGGTGGTGAGGCCCTGGGCTTCGAGAACCACTTCTCCCAACGGGCGGCGATAGGGGCGCGCGGCAATATTCAGATTGCGCCCGACCATCAGGCGGATGATCTCGGCGGCGTCGGTGGCACCGACTTCCACCGTCGCGACGGTCTCCCCATCGCGCAGCACCGTGGCGCGGTCCGAGATGCGGAAGATCTCATCCATCCGGTGGGAGACGTAGACGATGGAGACGCCGCGGCCCTTCAGCTCGCGGATGAGTCCGAAGAGTCTTTCGGCTGCGTCGTCGAACAGCGAGCTGGTCGGCTCATCCATCAGGATCACGCGCGCGTTCATGCTCAGCGCGCGGGCGATGGCCAGCAGTTGCATCTCTCCGATGGAGAGCGAGCCGGCCATCCGGCGCGCGCCGCACCGAAGCCCGGCCTGTTCGAGGAAGGGGCGGCAGAAGTCGTCGATTCGCTGGAAATTGACCAGGCGCGATTCCGGGTAACGCAGATTCCCGATGACGATGTTCTCTCCGACGGTCAGGTTCGGAAAGAGGTCGAGCTCCTGGTAGATGATGCCGATGCCCAGGCGCTGCGCGTCGAGCGGGCTCGAGATGGGGGCGGGTTGGCCGTCGATCAGGATCCTGCCGGAGTCCGGCTTGACGGAGCCAGCCAGGATCTTGGCCAGTGTGCTCTTGCCGGCGCCGTTTTCGCCGATCAGGGCACGGACTTCTCCGGTTAGCAGGGAGAAGTGCGCGCGGCGCAGGGCGGCGACGCCTCCGAAGTGTTTGCCGATGTCGCGGGCTTCGAGGAGGGGGGCGGTCATATCAGAAGTTCCTGAATGCCTTCTCGATAGTGCGCATCGACAGGAACAACTTGTCGGGGCGATCCAGCAGCGATGTGAATTCATGGCGCCGATAGAATGCCCGGGCCGATTCGTCATACGCTTCGACCACCACGCCGATGGAGCCGATTTCGGCCGTGTTCCTCCAGCTTCTGTGCAGGGCATCCATCAACAGCAGGCGGCCGAGGTTCCTTCCACGATGCTCGCTGCCGACCGCCAGCCGCCCCACCAGCGTGGCCGGCAGGAGGGGATACCGGGGAAGCTTCCTGGCCAGGGGTTCCGGCAGTTCCTGGAGACGAACCGCATAGGCGGAGAGCGTGTAATAGCCCAGAATGACGCCGGCGCCACTGGTATCGATCATGACAAAGGGCGCCGCGACCTTTCGTTTGGCATCCTGGCTGGCCTGATGATGGAGATACTGGTCCAGTTCGGCAACGCCGCAGTGAAAGGCGGCGCGGTTGTGGGAAGGCCCGAGAGGTTCTACTTTCACTTCCTGCCCATGGCCACTGCGTATTGACGAACAGCCTTTCGCAGTGTCTGGCCTGGCCCGCGCGGGTTGAGAATGGCAGCGGCAATCGTCAGGGAGTCGCGAGCGGACAGAACCAGCATGGCGCGCTCCTGGATAGTGCGTTCCGCCGCGGCCTCGGCGCTTTGAAGCACAAAGTCCGTCATGCTTCGGCCCGCCAGGTCCGCGGCCCGCTGGATGAGCAGCTTTTGGTCCCGATTGAGCCGGGCGTCAAAACGGTACATTCTGGCGCGCGGGGCTCGCGGCTTCTTTGGCCTGACGGTTAGGGCGGTGCGGCTCATACTGTGTCCGATATTAAGGGTACGGTAATTCTCCGTACGCGTCAAACGCGGCCGGCGGCCTTGGGGGCCGGAACCGGCTGCCCGAATCCCTGCCGTTCCATCACGCCCCAGTGCTTCTTTCCCCGCAGCAGGTCCCAGAATGCCTGCGCGCGCCAGAGGGTCAGCAACTGGCGGAATCCGAGGTTCTCCAGGATTCCGGCCGCCACCAGCAGCAGCAAGTTGCGCACGTGCGGATAGCGGCTGGTGGAGAGCTCTTCGAGCACCACCGAACCCACCGAGAGAATCATGCCGTACAGCACGGTGGCCAGGAAGAAGGTGAGGGCCACCTGCCAATCGAACAATCGCAGGCAGAAGCCGGCGATCGTCAGAAGATATCCGGTGAGCTCGACCGCCGGACCCAGCCCCTCGAACAGAGCGAAATACGGGAACGCGAACAGCCCGAGAATGCCGAAGCTGGGGCGCAAGATCATCGACCGGTGCAGCCAGAGAGTCTCGAGTGTGCCCCGCTGCCATCGATTGCGCTGCCGCTTGAGAATCTTGAGCGACTCGGGGACCTGCGTCCAACAGACCGGGTCGGGCTGGAAAACGATCCGGTAGTCTTTTCTTCGGAGTCGCGCCCAGTGGTGCAGCCTGACGATCAGCTCCATGTCTTCGCCCACCGTGGAGGTGCGATACCCTCCCACCGCCAGCACGGCGGATTTGGAGAAAAGGCCGAATGCGCCCGAGACGACGAGCAGGCAGTTGAACGCGCTGAAGGCCACGCGTCCGCCCAGAAAGGAACGGAGGTACTCGACCACCTGAAAGCGCGCGATCCAGGAGCGCGGCAGATCGACGCTGAGCACGCGCCCGGCCGCCGTGGCGCATCCGTTGGCGACGCGCACGATTCCACCTACGGCCAGCACGCGTTTGGGGTCTTCCAGGAACGGCCGCGCCACGCGCAGCAGGGCATCGGACTCCAGCAGCGAATCCGAATCCACCGCGCACACCAGCGGGTAGCGGGCGACGTTGATCCCGACGTTGAGGGCGTCGGCCTTTCCGCCGTTCCGCTTGTCGACCACGATCAACGGAATCGGGTCCATGGATTCGTACACCGCGCGCACCGGCTTGGCGGGCAGCGTGCTCTCGTAATACCGCGCCGACCGGTAGAGATGAAACTCCTCGATCAGCAGTCTGAGCGTCGCGTCCTTCGAGCCGTCGTTGATCACAATCACTTCGAACTGCGGATAGGAGAGCATCAAGAGGGCGCGAACGCTCTCCCGGATGGTGGCCTCCTCGTTGTAAGCGGGCGCCAGGACGGACACCGGGGGCACCAGCGCCGACGCTTCCAGCACGCTGTTCTCTTCCGCGTCGCGGCGGGTAAAGCGGTGGCGGACCATTTCGAAAAAACCCACGAGCACCAGAATGAAGTAGATGGTGCTGAGGACGAAGAGGTAGAAGATCACCCAGTACTCGTACACCACCAGAACGTCCAGGAACCAATGGCGAAGCGGCAGATTCACCGTTGCACCCCCAGGCCGCCCAGCATGCGCCTCTCCATCACCTCGGCGGCAATCCGATTTCCCGCTCCAGTGCCCGACCCGACCACCCGCTGGAGGCGGTTCCACCCTTCGCCGCCCAGAGCCGCCAGGGCGCGCGCCGCATGTCCGGCCTCGGCCGGATCTTCAAACGAAGCGCACATTTCCAGCAGTCTCCAGGCCAGGGCTTCGGCGCGGAGGTGTCCGCAGGCCCGCGCCGCCAACGCCCGGACCCGCCAATCGGGGTCGTGCAGTCCGGGCTCGAGCACGGAGTAAACGCTTTCCTCCAGCCGCAGGAACGGAAGCGCCCGGAAAAACTTGATGCGGACCTCCACGTTCCGCGACTGTGCCAGGCCCACCGGGACCGGAAAGAGCAGGAGCCGCTGCCGCGTCAGGACGAATTCGAGCGCCACCAGAATTCGCTCGTCGTCGCCCGAGGCGAGCACTTTCGCCAGGAAATCGTGCAAGATCGAATCCGCCGGCACCAGTTGGAACAAGATGATCCGCTCCCAGAAGGGGAGTGAGCACAAGCTGTCGAGCACCTGCCTGCGCGCGTCTTCGTCTCCTCCCGTGACGATGGCCTTGCGGGCGGCGCGCCGGACAGCTTCGGCCGGATGTTTCAGGCCGCGCCGCACGGCCGCCCGGGCTTCGGGGTTCTCCATCCTTCCCAGCAGCGAGATGGCACGGATGACGAGGCTAGGGCCGGCGCCGGCGGTTTCGAGCAGCAGCCGCCGATAGGGAGCGCTGGCCTCCAGCAGTTCCGCGACGCGCCGGTGCGCCGAGCCCGTCAGCGTTCGCAAGGCATTCTCCACCACCGACAGGAAATCCTCCGGCCACCGCGCCGCCATCTCCAGAACTTCGCGGGCGGAGTCCGGCCGCGCCAGCAGTTCTTCCAGCCGGCGCATCCGCGCCGCGTGCGCCGCTTCCCGGAGCGACCGCAAGTGCTTACTCACCACCAGGCCTAGAATCAATAAGGCCTGTATCGCGATCTGCACCAAGATGAACGCTACGGCATAGCGCATCGTCGGGTCGTCCACCCGGCTCAGCCATCCAGCCACTACCAGCACGCACGCGGCATAGCAGGCGATGGCGCCACAGACCAGGAACTGCTCGATGCGGCGAAAGTGGAGCGAGTAAACCAGGCCGGTCACGAGACGTGCGCTCCCTGCTTCACCAGGCGCCGGACCCTCGCCACCACCTCGAGCGGACTGAACGGGATGGTGACGTAATCGTCCGCACCCAACTCGAAGGCCCGCAGAATATCCTGCTCCTGGTGGCGCGCGGAGACGATCATTACCGGCGTGGAGGCGTTCGGCCGCGTGCGGATTTCCGACAACACACTGTATCCGTCCACTTCCGGCACGTCCAGATCCAGAATCACCACCCCGAAGTCCTTCTCGCGCAGGGCGTCGAGCGCCGCCGCCCCTCCCGAGACTTGGGTGACCGGAAACCCGGCGCCCGTCAGGCTGTTCGCCAGGAACCGCGCGATCAGCGGATCGGCCTCGGCCAGCAGGACCTGGTTCGTGTCGGGTGACGCGCGATTCGGCCGGCGGGACGGAATTCCGGACGAGGCGACCGCGGCCAGCCGGCGACCGCGGCGAATGTCGTCTTCGAGCGAATGCAACTCCTCCACGGCGCGCTGCAGGGCAATCGAGAGTTCCGGCAGGAGCGCTTCGACGCCGGCCAGGCTGCCCGATCCGCCCAGCGCGGCCACGATCCCGCAGATTTCCTGGACTCGTAGGGCACCGATCTGCCCGCTGCGGCTTCGCAGTCGATCGGCCGCTTCGCATAGAGCGGCGGCATCGCCCTCCTCCTCCGCCGCGCGCATGCGGTCGAGGAGATCGGGCGCGCCGGAGAGAAACATGGCGATCCATCCGGTCAGCAATTCGGCACGGCCGCCGGCCGCTTCGTCCAGCTCCTCCAGCCGGTGCCGGTCGAGCGCCAGGTAGCGCGACACCGCCTCGGGCGTTTCCGCCGGCCTGACTGGGGCATACCGGGACAGCACCGATTCCACGTTTTCGCGCAGAATCGGCTTGGCAATGTAATTGTCGATACCGGCCGCCTGGCGCTGCTGACGATCCTCCAGTGCGGCCCGGGCGGTTAAGGCGATGATGGGAGTCCGTTCCGCGCCGCCTTCCGCGCGGCGCAGGGTGGCGGCGGTCTCCAGGCCGCGGGTCTCGCCGTTGTCGCAATCCAGCATGACCAGCGCGTAGGGCTGGCGCTCAAAGGCCGCCACCGCCTCCTCGGCCGTGTCCGCGGAATCCACGCCGTAACCCAGGTTCTCCGCCAGCCGCGCCAGCACCTGGCGGTGCAGGGGGTCCGCTTCCACTACCAGCACGCGGGGCGCGGGCGGCGCCGTGAACGGTGCGCCGGCCGCCGGGGGCGTCTCCGGGGCCTCTTCCACGAACGGAGCTTCGGCTGCGGATGCGACCACCGCCGAAAGCGACGCCAGGCCCGAGGCCTCCGCCAACTCCCGGGTGGCAGCGCCCCCGTTGGCGTGTGCCGGCCGCTGGCGATTCGCACGGATCAGCTTCTCCAGGCGGACGGCCAGCGTCGCGGTGTCACTCATGGCGCACCTCGCCCGCCTCGCCAAAGCGATAGAACCGGTTAATGGAGAGAATAGCGCTGCGGATGCGATCGTCCTGCTCCCGCCGGAGCGAATCGCTCACCGGCCGCGACTCGGCGCCCGACGCGCTCAGCTCGAACAGGTACCGGCGGTAGTTCACGGCGTCGGCCACATACAGAACGCGCCCGTTCCCGCTGAGCATCCCGTACACGGCGCCGTAGCTGGCGGCAATCAGGTACCCGGCGCGCACATCGCGGACGCGCTCCTCCGGTGTTTCCGTGAAGAGCGGCGATCCGAACAACTCGTTCCGCAGGACGGGCCGGTGGCCGAGCAGATAGTAAAGGCTGGGCGTGATATCCGTGGAAAATGCCGGGCTGTTGGGATCGCTCGCGACCTTGGCGCCGAGGTCCGGCGGCAAGTGCACCATCAGCGGAATGCGCACGATCTCCGGAAACAGCGTGTAAGCGTGCCCCCAGCGCCCCTCCTCGCCGAGCGAGTCCCCATGATCGGCGGTGAGCACGATGATGCTGTGGTCGTAAAGGCCCCGGGCCCTCAGAAACGCGATGAATTTCCCGAAGGCGGCGTCCATGCGCCGGAGACGCGACGCATAGGGAGCGTAGAATCCCGGATAGCTCTCCCCCGCGGGCACGGAAGCGCCTTCCCGCTGAATCACCGAGATGTGAATATTCTGCGGCTGGGTGTAGGCGAAAATCGGATGGGCGTCTCCGGCCCGGCGCTCGATCTCTTCCGCCAGCTTGCCCAGCGAGTGCGCAAACTCGATGCTCGTGATGGCTTCGGGCGCGTCCAGTTCCACGGCTTCGCGCGAAGGGGTGAGGATGGTGTCGAGGATCGAGTCGCGGCTCACGAACATACGGTACTGTTCCACTTGCAGCAGCCGTTCCAGGGCGTTCATGGGTGCGAACGGAGTGATGTACTGCTTGTGCAGCAGCATGGCGCCCGACCAGATGGCCGGCTCGGAAAGGCCGGTGCCGCCGTACCGCGTGAACGCGTTGCGGAATACCGTGCTCTCGCCCGCGAAAGCGCCGATCGCCGGTGTAAAGGCGACTGCCGGATTGTACGGCGAGAGGTAGTCGCGCCGCAGACTGTCGATGGTGAAGATGAAAATGTGGGGCGGAGGCGCAGTCGAGCGCTCCAGACCGGCGGTGAGGATCACGGGCACCGGATCGACGTGCACGGATGACGGGATGTTGGTGTTGCGGGCCAGGAACCGATCGATCGATCCGTCGCCGGCGGGCCTTGCCAGGAAGACCCGGGCCAGGCGGAAGGAGGCATCATAGCCGGCCCAGCGCTCGAGCGCAGCTCCGGCCGCGGGCCTTGCCTCCAGGCCGCGGTACGCGAGCGCGAGCGCGAGCGGCAGAAGAATCCAGGCGATGCCGCGGACCCGCGCGCGGCGGGAGGCGATGGCGTAGAAGCAGGCGAAACTGGCCGGCCAGAGCACCGCCGCCGTCAATTCCTGCAGCAGGAAGTTCCAGTCCATGGCCGCCGCCCGCACCGCCACGTACCCACCCGCCATCCCCAGCGCGAGCAACGCGGCGGCGCCCGTGCCCGCCGAGCGCACTAGCCCCAAGGCCGGCGCGGACACCGCCAGCCCGATGCCGTCGCCGACGGGGCGGCCATCGGCCAGGCACAACGCCGCGGCGGCGTTCTGCGAAGCCAGCACCAATCCCAGGGCCGCCGCAAAGACGAAGGCGGGCCATCCGGCGAAGCCCACCGCCGGACAGAACACCGCCTCGACCACCTCCCACACCGCGCCCGCCAGCAGCAGATGACAGAGCCAGAACTCGATCTTGGCCGGCGTCCGGAACAGTCCGGCGATTCGTGCCAGCCAGTCGAGCGCCAGGAATAGGGCCAGGAAGACCAGCAGGTGCACGAGCAGGCTCCAGCCCAGCGCCGGCGCCGCGGCGGCAGGGGTGAGCCGCGGCGCGGAGCGCGCCAGCGCAACCCCCGCGTACAGAATCGTAACGAAGATCGCGCACCGCCAGGCGGCGGCGAAGTGCGGAGCGCCGGCCGGTCTCGGGACCCAATCGAGGCCGCCCCAGTACGCGCAAATGTCGATCGCCACCAGCCAACCCGGAGGCATCAGCGCCACCAGACACCAGGCCAGGCTGCTTCCGTCATTCTTCAACCCCGAGAGCACCGGGTGGACGATCAGCGCGATGGCGCAGGCGATCTGCCAGATCCCCAGCCCGGCCGCCATGCGGCGCGGCCAGCCGCCGCGCCGCCAGGGCCCAGCCAGCAGGATCAGAACCAGGACTACCGCTCCCAGGTTGAACCAGGGATGCATGCGGACGGCCGCATTCAACCCCGGAAAATTGCCGCCTCCATGAACTTGATGATAGGTGAACGGCAGATAGGCCAGCAGGCAATAGACAGCCGTGGCCACGCTGTAGCCCGTAAACGCCGCGCGCGCGGCCAGCAGTGGCAGCCGTCTCATTAGCGTGCCCTCCGCAGCAGCGCCAGCCGCTGGGCGATCTCGGCATTCGACCGGTCGAGAGCGAGCGCCTTCTGGTAATGCAGAATCGCGCCATCGAGATCGCCATCCTCGTCCGCCATGCGCCCGAGCACGATGTGGAAGTCCACGTAGCCGTCGGCCAGTTGTACGCCCCGCAGCAAATAGCTTCGCGCGCCGGGGCGGTCGCCTGATTGCCGGCAGGTCAGCCCCAGCACCAGCAGCGCGTCCACATTCTCCGGATGCTGTTCGACGATGACGCCCGCCAGTTGCCGCGCTTCCTCGGTGCGGCCTTGCCGAAGGCGCATGCGGGCCAGCCCGATCCCCAGGTCCGCGTAGGCGGGATCGAGCGCCGCGCCCTTTTCGTACAGCGCCGCCGCGCGATCGGTCTCTCCATCTCGTTCCAGGGCGTGCGCCAGATAGAAGGTCGAATCCAGATTTCCGGGCTGGAGCGCCAGGCACCGCTCGAACGTCGCAATGGCTTGTTTGGCCAGACCCTGCTTCTCGTACGCCTGGCCGGCCTGCGGGCAGCCTTCGATGGGCCGCGGAGAGCGGTCCAGGAACTCCTCCCACGCGGCGGATTCCTCGCGATAGCGCGCCAAATGATCGTAGATCTCCCCGATCTGCGCCAGGTAGATGGGACTCTCGGGGTAGGCGGCGTGCAGCCGGAGGGTAGGCTTCAGGGCCCGGTCCCATTTGCCGAAACGCCGCATCACGGCGCTATCCTCTTGCAGGCGGCGCGATTCCTCCTGGTCTAGTTCCGCTCCGCGGGCGCCAGGCAGCGGCATCCGGAATAGCGCCCAATAGAAGATGCCGAGCGCGGCTGTCGCGAGCAGCGCGGAGAGTGGCCGGGCCTGGGGATGGAACGGGGAGGTCATGGGTCATAACCGGTAGTAGATGGAAGTCTCCGCCAGGTAGTGGCGCAGCCCGATGGAGGACAGCCGGTCTTCGCGGCTCACGCCCCAGCGGCACTGCAAGCTCAACCGCCGGTTCAGGGCGCGGTGGAATTCGAACGTCAGCGACGAAGCGTTGAGAAGCTGCAGGTCGTAAATGCCTTGCGTCTCGGCCGGCGACGAGCCGTGTCCGTAGCGCACTCCCCAGTAGTCGGCGCCGTCTCCGTAATAGCGGCGCACCTGGAACCCGCCCGAGCGCGACGTGCCGGCCGATCCGGGGGTGAGATACATCCGGCCGGTGAACATCCAGTTGCCATAGTACTTGGTGAGGGACGGCGTGTAGATGTTCACGTTCGTCCCGAAATGCATCTGGCGGAAGCCCACCGAGCCTTCCCAGCCGCGCCCTAAAGTCTGGTACAGCTCAACCCCGAAGTGGTAGCGCGGATAGAGCGCGGCGTCCGCCGAGTACCCAAGGTTCAGGTAGGCGTAGGTGCCGGGGCGAATATGAGGGTAGGCGTCGATCTCCACCTGCTGGCTCGAGATCGAGTACCGGTCGGCTTCGGAGAACCGGGCGATCACGCTGCCCAAGCCGGTCTGGCGGCTCAGTTGCATCTCTTCTTCCCGCCACGGCGCGCGCCCATCGCTGAACCATTCGCTGGAGTGGTCGAAGCTGGCCGTCCAATGGTGGAGCGAGTCTCCCAGATCGCGTTCCTGGCTCACCGCCTCCTGGTTGCCGGGGTCGACGTCGATGAGATGGCGAACCGTGGCTAAAGCCTCCCGGCTCCGCCCCAGCGCGCGCAAGGCTTTGGCCCGGGCCAGCAGAAGTGCCGTGTCGTTGGGATTGCGGCGCAGCGCATCCCGCGCCAGCGCCTCGGCCCGGTCGGGATGGTCCGACCACATCTCGACGTTGATCAACGCCCGCAGCGCATCGCCGTAGTCGCGGTGGCGCGCCAGGACGGCTTCCAGGTCCCGGCGGGCCTCGTCATAACGCCCATCCCAGGAGAGGATGATTCCGTGCAGGGTTCGCGCGTCGGCGTCGGCCGGCTCTTCGGCCAGTCTCTTTTCCAAAAGCTGTAGCGCCTCCGGCCGCTTTCCACCGGTCGCCAGCCCACGCGCGGCCGCGACCGCATCGGCTGCCGGCGCCGCCGCCGCCAGCCCGGCGCATAGAATGATCAGGACCAGAGTGCGCACAAGCTCTCCTGGTCCACTTATCGGCAGGTTGGAACGATTCCGTGAGGGGGGCCCGGCCGGCGAGGCGTCGTTTTAGGGAGTCGGCCGTTTCTTGTACCGCTCGGGATCGGGCTGCACCACTCTCTTCCCATCCAGGAACAGCAGCCCCATTCTGTCAGTCGGCATACGGGCGACGAAGGCGTCAGCTTCGTCCAAGGCGGCCCGCAACCGCGCCATGACGGCCTTCGGGTCAAGCGGCTCGCTGGTGACCAGGGCGCGCCACTCGGCCAATGGGTAATTGGCGTTGCGACGGATTTCAGCTATGAGCCCTTCGGGCGTGAGCCCGGGCGACTTTTCAACCGTTGCCCAGATAACTCCGCCCAGCGGAAGGATGTTGAAGGCCCCTCGACATTATTATATCACTCGGAATCCGATATAACGGAAGCCGATGGTGACCGAAGAACTGACTCTGTTTCGCGGCGAGCCCATCGAGCGCGACCGGATCGCTTGTCGGCAGCGCCTGGGCTAGATGCCGGAAGAGCCGCAACTCTAACCGCACCTCACCGGCGCCGAGGATCTGGAGATGGTAGGCAGTTGGGCGGCATCGCCTAATCTCCAGGAGAGGAAGGCGGCCGATTCTGCTTGATCTTTTCCCAAGATTGACGCGCAAATTCGGCTGGAAACATAGCATCTAGGCGCGACTGTAGAGCCTCTTCGAGTTTCAATCGGTCCACGATTCCCCAGAAGGCCCGCAGTTCGGTGGATGGTGCAGTCTGCAAGTAGGAGATCTCGCCGACAGGTAATTCGCCAAGCAATTGCCTGATCCTCGATGACGCGTCCTCCCTCTCGGTTTGCAGCAGGACCTGGTAGTAGTCAACCAAGCTCTGAATACCCGCGCTAGGCAGGAGGTCTTCATCCAGGAATTCCAGGACCTGCTGTCTATCGCCGAGCGCGACGAGCGCTGTCAGCCAGGAACTGGAGAAGGCCCGGTTCCCCCTGGCCTCCGCGGCCAGATCTTTTTTGTACCGGGTGATTAACCTCCCAGCCAGAGCCGCGTTTCCCGCCCCCACTGCAATTCCCAGCCACTGGCCGGCTTCAGCGGGTGGGATAGCGTCGTTTGCCAGCATCGATTCAACCGTCTTCCACGCCAGTTCGGGCTGCTTCATATGGAGGCTGGCGCGTACGAGCCGCTGTCCCACTACACTGTCACGTGCCCCCTGAGCCCGCCAGACGGCTTCCACGAACTCCAGCGGAACAGACGGCGGCTGACCGCCGGATCCGGGCGCGTAATTGTCCCTCAGGGCAGCCATCAATAACGGATCATCCGCTCGCCCGCACATACGCCAATACTTCACTGCGTAATCCAGGGTCTTGATCTTGTCCGCCTTGGTCCGGAGGCAGATCTTCAGCAGCGCCTGGAATGGCTCCTCGGTTGTCGAACGTTCACAGAGGGCGATAAGAGCCTTCTCCGCGTTTTCAGGATCGTCCCAGGCGCCCACCATCACCTGCCGAACCAGCGAGACGATTTGGGGCAGCAACACCTCGTTCGGTACCAATTGAGCGATGAGATGGATGTAGTCGCGCAACAAAAGCGAGTCCGCGTCTGCACTCTCAATCAGGAGCGACTCCTTCTTCTCGAGACTGCGCTCAGTGTGAAGAGCAAACACCCGCGCCAACGAGAGGCTGTCTTCTATGTTCGGCGCCTCTTCATTGAGAAATGCGCGCACGAATTCCAAAAGGTCCGCCTCGTATGGTTGATCGGGAGTGGGAAGCCGTGAAAGGACCGGTACTACCTCGGTTGTCTCCTGGTCGCGAGCCCGCCGGGTCCTGCGGATGCTTCGCAGAACTTCACGCGCGCCCTCGAGATTCTCCGGGTTATTGAGTAGCAGACACACAATCGTGTCTGGCAGGACCGTGGTTGCGATTCCGCCGATCTCCGTGATACCCGTTCTGGAGTCGATGAGGAGATAGTCCGGGGCAAACTCTGTCTCGATCTTCGCCTTCAGCTCCAGGAAAAACGGGATCCCTCGGGACCCCTCGGAGTAGACCATGTCGTGCCAGTTGATCCGGGCCAGCCGACGCCAGTACTCGGCAGTCGACACGTCGCCCGCGGGCATCAGGCGGATGTTTCCCCGCACGCCGTCCCCGCCCTCCACTTCGAGTGTGTAGCCCGCCAGCAAAGGCGGGCGCTCTTGTCCGGCCACGAAAGAGTAGACATAGTCCACTACGCCGGGCTTTCCCGCGAGCTCCTTTCGCGATTCTGGTGTTGTCAGCTTGTAGTGGAGCCCGGGTGCTTCCAAGTCAAAATCGAGGGCAAACACCTTCTGCCCAAACCTGCAAAGATATTTTGCGAGGTTGGCAAGCAACAGCGTCCTGCCAACCCCGCCCTTATAAGAATAGAAGGTTATCGTCTTCACTACGCCGCCAGAGGAGACCCCATGCGAAGCACTTGGCCTTCCCGCCTGATTTGCTCGCCAAGTTCCAGGGCCTTAGGTCCGTAGAGTCGCTTCACCAGCGCAAACTCTTCTTCCAGAGGCGGCGCCGTGTCCGCCAGACCCACTCTCGCGAAATCGTCGTGCGCGCGACCATCCTCGGCTTTCTCCAACAAGATCGAGACTCGATCCAAGAGATCGGAGTCGCATTTCATTACGGGATTTCGAAGCAGGTGTGTCAGAATGCCTGCCGCCGCGTGCCATTGCCTCAATGGGAACAGCTCACGCTCGATCCTGTCCAGGTAAGTCGCGACGGCATCCTGTGGCGCCCGTTCCACGAGCTTCTTGATTCGCGTCGCGTTAGGCGGCTCCTTGCGCGCTTCGAGAAACTTGCGTCTCAAGTGTTCGATCAGTGCACCCCAGTTCTCGAAAGAGCCATTTACCGGGGAAAGACCATACTTCGCAACGCCGGTCGCAAACTCGGAGACCGCCATCGGGTGTTTATTCTCGCGACGATAGGGGGGGCGAATGGTGAACAGGAAGCCTCCCTCTTCGACAATGGCGTACCCGTCTTCCCAAGCAGCGGCCTTGAGATCAAGCATCTTCTACAGTCTCCCACGAAACGCCGGCGGCCTGCAGCCGCTCGTCGATGGCTGCAAAGGCGTCGACGCGGTACCGGTCGAGTTCTGACAGCTTACCGGTAAACTCGATGAATGCGTACTCCCAGTAAAGATCGAAGTCGAGCTTGCCGATCCGCACGCAGCCCAGGCTGTCAGGATTCAGGCTGCCCTCAATGATGGCCTCGACATAACAGTCTTCCCGGCAGACCATCCGGGGCCAGTCAGCGGGTCTTCGAGTGACGAGCTCCGCTGCGTGCTTCAACGTCGCCAGCATATGCTTTCGGTCATCGGAAGCACAATCGGGGCACAGCTTCGCCTCATCGACTTTCGGTTCGTCGGTCATGTACTGGTTCAGGCTGTCCCCTTTCAGCCAGCCGACGGTGCATCGGGCCGCGATCCCACCATGCTTGAAGACCGAACAGTATTCGCCAAATCGGTGTGCGCCCAGTCCGCCGATATTCAGGGCACCATATCGAAACTCGAGGCCACGATCGAAATGCCGATCGAATGCCATTCGCCGTTCGAAGTAGGGTCCCAGTTTCTCCCGAAGCACTTCAACACTGGGTTTTCCTGCCCGGGCAGACACGCGTTCAGCTCATTCATGGATATTCAGGAGGTAATTACGATTCAGGAAATCCAGCAAGACCATCGGTCTCATGTTGATGCCAACGCATCCCTCGCGGACGATCCGTTCGGCGAATCGCGTCAGGACGGCGCTTGTTGCTGCGTCAGCGGCGCCTATCGCCTCTTCAAAAGACTTTTCCAAGTTAGGGGCATTTGCCCTGCAGGTTTCCGCAAAATTCATGTCTGCCAGCCGCATTATAGCGGTCTTGCAGTCGTTCTCGCCTCCCGCACTCTGCTCCGTCCGCGTTTGCAAGAACCTGCCCGCAACTGTCTGCGGATTGCCGGCAGCTTGGAAGGCACGTCGGGACCGACGGTGGCGCCCTCGCGCTGCCTCAACTACTCCCTTGACATTATCACTCGGAATCCGATATAACGGAAACCGATGGTGACCGAAGAATTGACCCCTTTCCTTCCGTTGTCCCCGGCAACCCTCCACATCCTGCTCTCGCTCGCCGCCGAAGACCGCCACGGCTACGGCATCATGCAGGAGGTCGCCCGCCAATCCGAGGGCCAGTACAAGCTGGGCCCCGGCACGCTCTACGATAACCTGCAAAGGCTCATGAACCAGGGGATGGTCGAAGAGGCCGCCAGGCGCTCCCCGCAGGACGATCCCCGCCGCCGCTACTACCGCCTCACGAAGTTCGGGCGCGGCCTGCTTTCGGCCGAGATCGTGCGCCTGGAAGGCGTGGTGCGCGAGGCCCGCCATTACCTGCGCGCGCCGGCGCCGAGGAGGGCATCATGACCCGCACCCTCTACCGTTCGCTGCTCTGGCTGCATCCGCCCTCCTTCCGCCGGCAGTTCGCCGGGGAAATGCTCTGGATCTTCGATGAAGCCACGGCGGCCGAAGGGCCGGCGCGCCTGCTCTTCGACGGCATCGCTTCGCTGGCGCGCCAATGGATGGTCCGCTGCGGCGTGTGGAAAGTCTTCGCCGGCATGCTCGGCGCCTTGTTGCAGATCCTGCCCCTGGCGTATCTCAGCCACACGCGCTCCGATCCCGCGCGCGCCCTGCCCGTACCCCGGACTCTCGACTACTACGATCTGGAATTTTCCCGCGCCCTAGCGCTCCTGATCCTCCTCCTGGTGTGCGGCGTCGGCTTTCGAGCCTGCCTGAGTTTCAACCGGAGGCGGAGCTGACATGCTCGAGCTACGCGGCGTCACCAAGCGCTATTCCGGAATCCCCGCCGTCCAGGACGTGAGCTTCGTCGCGCGCTCGGGCGAAGTCACCGGCTACCTGGGTCCCAACGGCTCCGGCAAATCCACCACCTTAAAGATGATCACCGGCCTGATCGAGCCCAGCGAAGGGCAGATCCTGTTTCGCGGCGAACCCATCGAGCGCGACCGCATTGCCTACCGGCAGCGCCTGGGCTACGTGCCCGAAGAGCCGCAGCTCTACCCGCACCTCACCGGCGCCGAGTATCTGGAGATGGTGGGCCAGTTGCGCGGCATCCCGGATGGCCCCCTGGCCGAAAAAATCGACGGCTTTCTGCGCCTGCTCTTGCTCCACGGCGACCGCTACGTCCCCATCTCGTCCTACTCCAAAGGCATGCGGCAGAAGGTGCTGCTGGCCGCCGCGCTGCTGCACAATCCCGATCTCATTCTGCTCGACGAGCCCTTCTCCGGCCTCGATGTCAACTCGGCCCTGGTGCTGCGCGGGCTCATCGGCCAACTGGCGGCCCGCGGCAAGGTCGTCCTCTTCAGCTCGCACGAGCTCGAAACCGTGGAGCGCGTCTGCTCTCGGGTGGTGATCCTACACAAGGGCCGCGTGGTGGCCAACGATTCCATCCAGCAACTGCGAGCCCTCATGTCGCTGCCCACCCTCGAAGAGATCTTCGCGCAATTAGCCATCGAACAGGACACCGCGGCCATCACCGAGCAGATGGTGCAGTTGATGGAGACGTAAGCATGTCCCACGCCCGCCGCCAGTTCCGCGTGATGTATCGCGATTTCCTGGTACGCATCGTCGACCTCGAGCTCCTCTCCGCCGGCGGCGAAATTCAGAAGCTGCTGGCACAGTTTGCGGCCATGCTGGCGGCCTTCAGCTTCGTCATCGCCATCTGGGTGATCCCCAAGATCGCCACCTCAGGGCTGCCGCACGAGAAGCTGATCGTGGCCGTCTGGCCCGTCGAGGAGTTTTTGATCGCCACTACGATGGCGGTCACCGGGCTGTTCTCCCTGCTCGCCTGGAACACCATCCTCCCCGATCGCCGCGATTGCCTCGTGCTCGGCCTTCTGCCGCTGCGCCTGCGCACCATCTTTCTGGCGAAAGTGGCCGCGCTCGCGACCGCGCTGGGCATCAGCGTGGGCGCGGTGAATCTGTTCACGGGCCTGTTCTACCCGTTCGCCGTCGCGCACGGAGTGGGTGGCATCCTGCGCGCGTTCGCCGCGTACTGGCTCGCCATGGCCGCGGCGGCGCTATTCGTCTGCTGCGCGCTCCTGGCCGTACAGGGTGTGCTCGCGCAGTTCCTGCCCTACCGCCTGTTTCTGCGCGTTTCCAGTTGGGTGCAACTGGCGGCCTTCTTCGTCATCCTGGGCGTTTACTTCCTCAAACCCTCGGTATCGCAGGCCTCCTGGCCGATGCATCCCCTGCCTTCCGTGTGGTTCTTCAGCCTTTACCAGGAGCTGAACTCCTCTCCGATTCCCGCTTTCGCCCCGCTAGCCGCGCGAGCCCTCTACAGCCTCCTCATCGCGTTTACCGTCGCCGCCGCCACCTTCGCCCTGGCCTACCGCCGGAACATCCGCCGCATCATCGAGCAACCCGATATCGCCCCCGCCAGCCGCCGGCGCCCCGCCACACGCATCGGCACGTTTCTCGCCGCGAGGCTGCTCGCGAAGCCCCTCGATCGCGCCATCATTCTTTTCACCGCCCGCACCATCGCGCGCAGCCGCCAGCATCGCCTGCTGCTCGCCGCCTATACCGGAATCGGATTCGCCATCGCGCTGGCCTATTGCCGCGACCTCCTCTATGGCTCGGCCTCCCTCGACCGGCTGTATTTCCGCGTGCGCTGGAACCAGGTCAACGGCCCGTTCCTGGTGGGGGGCCTCGTGGTCCTGGCATTCGCCGTGATCGGCGCCCGCGCCATATTCGCGATGCCCATCGCGCTTCCCGCCAACTGGATCTTCCGCATCACCGCCGTCCACAGCCCCGCCGCCTACTTCGCCGCCACGCGCAAGTCGCTGTTTGCGGTCGCCGCCGTTCCCGTCTGGATCGCCGCGGCGATCGCGTACTTCATCATCTGGCCGTGGACGCCGGCACTCGAACATGTCACCGTGCTGGTGCTCGTCGGAATCCTGCTGGTCGAGCTGCTGCTGCACCGTTTCCGCAAGATTCCATTCGCGTGTTCGTACCTGCCCGGCAAAGCCAATCTCAACGTCCGCTTCGGAGCCGGCGGAATCGGATTTCTATTCGCCGCCAGCCTGGGCGTGCAGCTCGAGTACTGGGCGATGGAGCGGCCGGTGCGCTTTGTGGTACTGGCCGCCATCCTCGCCGGCATCGCGCTCTGGGCGCGTCGCCGCACCGCGGAGTTCGCCGCGATACCAGGACAACGAATCCAATTCGAAGATCTTCCGCCTTCCGAAATTATGGCTCTTGACTTGAAGCCGGACAGCGCGGCGTCGGGCGACGACGCATTCGTCGACGTCGCCCCCGGTAACGCCGGCGATCTTGTCGCCGGTGAAGTTCACACACTTATGATCGAGCACCTTCTGCGCGACCTTCGCTACGGAGCCCGCATCCTCACCCGCGCGCCCGGTTTCAGCGCTGCCGCCGTGGCCCTCATCGCCCTCGGCATCGGCGGCAACACCGCCATCTTCTCCATGATCCACGGCGTCCTGAGCAAGCCCGCGCCGGGAGTCCAGGCGGACCGGCTGGTCACTTTCGGGATGATGGTGAACAACCACCTGGAGATCGGCGATCCCTCCGACAGCTATCTCAACTACCTCGATTACGCCGCCCAATCCCGCACCATGCAGTCTATCGCGGGCTTCCGCCCGGCGCCCCGGTTCACCATGGGGCTGGCCAACGGCACCTACGAAGTCCGCGGCCAACTAGTCTCGGCCAACTACCTCGACACCCTCGGGGTGCCCATCGTCAGGGGCCGCCAGTTCACCCTGGACGAAGCTCGCGGCGTGGGTCCGCTGCCCGCCATCATCGCCTGGCACGTGTTTCAGAACCAGTTCCAAGGCGCGGAGAACGCCGTCGGGGCGCCCATCGCCTTGAACGGCCAGGCCGCCACCGTGGTCGGCGTGACCGCTCCCCAATTCGGCGGGCCGTCCCTGGCCCCCAATTTCGAGGTCTGCGTGCCGCTCTCGATCCGCTCCCCCCTGCGGCGGCCCGGCATGGGCCTCGAGGACCGCTCCAGCCGTGGCGTGGAAATGATCGGCCGCCTCGCTCGCGGCGCCACGCTCTCCCAGGCGCAAGCCGAGTTCGAGACCATTTCCCTGCGTCTCCAAACCGCTTATCCGGAGGCTGACAAAGGCCGCATGATCGTGCTGGCGCCGTATTCCGCCACCGCCTTCGGACCGGTGCAATCCAGCCAGACTCGCGTGTTCATGGCGATCCTGCTGGCGGTAGCGCTGGTGACCCTGCTGATCGTGTGCGCCAACGTCGCCAACCTGATGCTGGCGCGCGCCGCATCGCGCCAGCGCGAGATGGCCGTGCGCCAATCGCTGGGCGCCTCGCGCCTCCGCATTCTGAGCATCTCGCTGGCCGAAGGCCTGGTGCTTTCGGCAGCCGGCTGGGCGGCGGCGTGGATCTTCGCGTCGTGGGCCTGCCGCGCCGTAGTCAAATTCGTGCCGCCGCTCGAATCGGGGGTGCGCCTCGAGCCCGATCTCTCTCCCGACTGGAGCGTCGCAGTCTACGCCATGATCCTGGCGGTCGCTGCCACCCTGGCGTTCACGCTGGCACCCGCGGTCCGCACCTGGCGCCAGGATCTGCTGCCCTGGCTGAAGGCCGGAGAACACAGCGTCATCCAGGGCCGCTCCCGCCTGGCCAACATCCTGGTGGTGGCGCAACTGGCGCTTTGCTGCCTGCTCCTGACCAGCGCGGGCCTGGCCTGGCGCTCCATATCCCTGATGGACACCGCCGACCTCTACTTCACCAAGGACCACCTTCTGCTGGCCGGCGTCAATACCGCCGGAGCCGCAGCCGGCAAGCAGCAGAACATCGCGCTGCTGGAGCGCATGCGGCGCCGCCTGGGCGCGCTGCCGGGAGTAGTCGCGGCCTCGTACGCCTGGAGCGCGCCGCCCCGCGCGTCGACCGGGATCGAGGTCCGCGCCGCCGGCTCCGCCCAACCCGTATTGACCGACGGCAGTTTCGTCGGGCCGGACTATCTCGCTGCGCTGGGCGTGCCGATTCTGACGGGCCGCGGGATCACCGAGGCCGACATGACGGATGCCAACCCGTCCGCCGTGATCAACCAGAAGCTGGCGCAAACCTTGTGGCCGGGACAGTCGGCGCTCGGACGAACCATCTCGCTCACTGACCTGGACCAGCCCCTCGAAGTGGTCGGGATCGTGCCCAACGGCGCCTTCTCAGGCATCGGCTCGGGCGGCGCCATGACGGGCATTCGCAAAGAGGACCGCGGCAATTTCATTTTCCTCGCGCAGCAGCAGAGCCCCAGCACTCCGGGAGAGATGACCTTCCATCTGCGGTATGCCGGCAGCCTCAAGGCCATCGCCCCCACAGTCCGCGCGGCCATCCGCGAGACCGACAGCCGCGTGCCGGTCTTTTCCCTGCAACCGATGGAGAGCGCGTGGGCCGCCTTCACCGCGCCCGTGCACCTGATGACCACGCTGCTGGAACTGTTCGCCATCGGCTCCCTGCTGCTGGCCTCGCTGGGTCTGTATGCCGTCGCCGCATTCTACACGGCGCGCCGGACGCGCGAATTCGGCATTCGCATGGCGCTCGGCGCCTCGCCTCGCCAAAGTCTGAATCGAGTGTTGAAAGAGGGATTGCTGCTGACCGCGATCGGAGTGGGGATCGGGCTCGCTCTCAGCGCGGCCGCCGGACGAGCGTTCGGCAGTCTGCTGTTCGGAGTGACTGCCACTGACAAGCCGACGTATCTGGCCGTGATCGGCGTACTGACTGCAGTTTCCCTGCTGGCGTGCTACATACCGGCGCGCCGCGCGGCCCGGATCGATCCGACGCACGCCTTGCGGCAGGATTAGGTAACGCCGGCGGTCTTGCCGCCGGCCGGCCCCCCGACCCGGCATGGGCGCTAATTAAAAGATCGCGGACGAGGCTTTCCCCGACCTGGAAAGCGGCTAAAATAAAGTCCTGGTTTAGGCTTGTTATGCGCGCGGCCGTAAACACAACGGCGGTCTACCTAGTCTGCTTTCATTCCGAGAAGCCGAGGAGCCTCGACGGCTCTGAGCGGCAGTACCGCAAAGTCGAGACAGCGATCTGCCACGACGAATGGCCCTACGACAATGGCGACGATCCCTCGTTCTACGTGGCTCGCCAAGGCGGTCGGCTCACTTGGGGCGTTTGCCGGCAGGACCTTCGGAACGCGATAGCGAAGGGTAGCATCGTTGTGTTCTTCTCCTTCACGCCAGTAACAAACGATGAGATTCTGTATCGCCTATGCGCCATCGCAACCGTCGATGATAAGCTGGATCATCGCGATCTCCACCGCGACCACCGATTCTCGCAGTTTCGCCAACTCTATATCAACGGACTGATCACCCCCGAGAACGACGGCTGGCGCTATGACGAGACCGACCGACGGTCCTCACAGGGGCACAAGGACTGGTTATGGCGAATGGCCGATCACCGGGGCATAACGCAAGGGCAGTTCAACAAGCAGTATGCGGAGATTTACCGCGACGGCTGGTTTCCGGATAGTGCGGTCGTCAGCCGCAAACTGCCGCTTGCCGACAACTACGTCGTATTTTCCACCGGGCCTGATCGTGGGTTCATCTCGTCCGACCCACCGGAAGTTGCGATGGCAGTGAAGGGACAGCGCGAAAAGTCGACCGACCGTAAGCTCCAGGAAATCACGGTAGGCAAAGCGGCGTCCCTGGCTAAGGGCGGGCGCGATTACCTACGAGTCGCCAACAAGTCAGGCCGGAACGTCCACCGGCAGATACGGTTCGAGAGGCCGGCTGACCAAGCAAGTGGATGGCGCGATGAGCTGATCGCGGCGCTCAAGGAAGCCACCGAAGGCCGGAAGAGGCGCAAGGCAAAGCGGCCGCGAGTAGCCGGAACAGCGAAATGCCGTTGAGACTATGCCCTGTGGGCGGGTCCATTTGGTTATCGCACTAGGGGGAAAACGCTCTGGTTTTGCAAAGGCCCCCTCGGCAGCCACGTCTTGACCCGCTCGCCCGCGCCGCTATACTGATGAATGTCGATTAACGTTGATCAACTAGAGCCCATTATGGTCCATCATCTCCCCATCACGAAAGCCCGCATCAATCTCGGCCAGGTGGTCCGCCGCGTGCACCTAAACAAGGAGTACGTCATCCTGGAGAAGGACGGCATCCCCATTGCCGGCCTGATGGACGCGGACGAGCTCGAAGATTATCTCGAGCTCCGCGACCCCAAAATGAAGCGCATCATCAAGCGGAGCGTTCAGGATGTCCGCGCCGGCCGAACCCGCCCCGCCTCTGCGCTCCTTGCCGAATTCCGCAAGGCCGACGCCGCGAAAAAAACGAAGCGGCGACGCGCATCGTGACCCCGGCTCCCTTTTCGGTCCGGACCACCGCGGCCTTTGACCGCGAATTCCGGAAGCTCGCGAAACGTCACCGCGACCTCATCGAGCACTATGGCCGCGCCCTTACGACTCTCGCGAACGACCCGTACAACCGGAGCCGTGCGCACAACGTCAAAAAGCTCGAAGGCGTGCCGCCAGGCCAAGGCCAGTACCGCCTCCGGCTCGGCCGCTTTCGCTTCCGGTACGACATCGCCGGTCGCGTCGTGACGCTCACCGTGTGCAGCTTGCGGCGCGAGGACACCTACGCGTGAAACGGGGGACTCCTCCATCATTTTCCTTTGAAAGCCGCTCTGCGTCCACGGGCGAGAGCCGCGCGCCGCGCGCCCGGATCGATCCGGCGCACGCGTTGTGGCAGGATTAGCATTACTGAATTGAGCCGCCTCGATACCGTGAGCGCAACGCTGTATACTGTGATCGACCTTCCGATCCAGGGATACAGAGCGTGCCTACGCCAGCCACACGCAGAGAACGGGAGTTGCGCGATACACGCTTCGCCATCCGTCTCTCCCTGATTTTTGGCTTGGCAATGCTGATTGGCAAGACTGCGGCCTATTTCATGACGCATTCGGCTGCCATCTTTTCCGACGCTGCCGAGTCGGTCATCCACGTGATAGCGGTGGGTTTTGCTACCTTTAGTCTGCGGCTGAGCACAAGACCAGCTTCCTCTCATTTCCTCTACGGTTACGAGCGGATCGCCTTCTTCTCCGCTGGATTTGAAGGAGCGATGATCGTGGTGGCCGCCATCGCAATTCTCTTTGAGTCGATCCGGAGGTGGATCGCCGGGCTACAGTTGGAGCACCTGGGAGCAGGCGCATTGCTGGTCCTGATGGCTGGCATACTCAATGCGGGTCTCGGTTACTATCTCCTGCGTATCGGCAGGCGGACCAACTCACTCATTCTCGAAGCCAATGGCAAACACGTTTTGACCGATAGCTGGACTAGCTTCGGGGTTGTGGGAGGACTGGGGCTGGTGCTGCTGACGCACTGGAAACCGTTCGATCCGCTGGTGGCCATCGCTGTTGCCGCCAATATCCTCTGGTCGGGAGGGCACTTAGTCTGGCGTTCGGCAGTCGGCCTTCTGGATTATTCCGATCCGGCAGCCGGCCGGAAAATTCGCGATAAGCTGGATGCGATTTGCTCGGAACTGACCATTCAATACCATGGCGTACGCTTCCGAACCACCGGATACCGCCAGATCATCGAAGTACATTTGTTGTTCCCGCGGCTGACATCGGTCAGCGAGGCCCACCGCCTCGCGACAATTCTGGAGGAGCGCCTGCCGGTCGAACTGGGGATGCCCGCCGAAGTCATCACTCACTTGGAGTCCTTGGAAGACCATGCCGATGTCCACCGGGAACAGCACTACACAGGGAAACCTGAGTAGGCTCTGTGCAGCGCTCGGAAAAGCCGGTAAGCCTGTTGTACTCGTTTTCGCCAGAACCTGATGGGGCAGCGTCTGCTTGGATAGCACGGTGGCGAAACCAGCGGCTCGCCCCAACCCCTGCTCCCCTGGCCCCTGTCCCCCGGCCCCCGGAATAAATCGTCGTGCCGTTGGGGATGGTGCCCAAGAGGCGGGTAGCGCCGGCATCTGCGCCGTAGTTCATGAATTGATTTTAACGCCCTATTGCGAAACTTCCAGTCCGGTTTCGGGCTTAACCGGTCGTAAGTCATTCGGGCACCCGAGAGACGAGGAGGAGAAAATGAAACGCACAATTTCAGCCGTCATCGCAGCGTCGATTACATTAACCGCGGCATTCGCCGGACCCAGCCAGGTCGGTGCGCGCCGTGAGAACCAGCAGGATCGCATCGCCCAGGGCGTGAAGTCCGGGTCGCTCACCGCCGCTGGAACAGCGAACCTCGAAAAGAAGGAGTCCGCGATCAACAAGGAAATTCGCACCGATCGCAGCCTGAACGGAGGCAAACTGACCAGCCAGGAACGCAAAACCGTGAATGGCCAGCAGAACAAAATGAGCAACCAGATCTATCGCGACAAGCACAACGCCGCCACGCAGCATTACGGCAACAATGAGGTGGATTCCCGCCGCTACAATCAGCAGCAGCGGATCGCCAACGGGATTGCGTCCGGCAAGCTGACCGCCGGTCAGACGGCCAGGTTGGAGAAGGGCGAATCCGCCATCAACCAGGAAACCCGTACGGATCGCACGCTCAACGGTGGCAGTCTGACGCCGGGCGAAAAGGCCGCCATCAACGGCCAGCAGGACGTCGCGAGCGGCAATATCTATCGCGACAAGCACAATTAAGCAAGGAGTCAGGAGACAGGAGCCAGAAGACAGGAGCGGTCGCGGCTCTGCTCCCGACTCGGAGCCGCGACACGCGCGGTTTTCTCAGCGCTCTCAGCCACCTCGGCGATCTCAGTTGTTAGACTTTTTCTTTCACTCGGCGACTCGGCGTCTCGGCGGTGAACTCGCCCTACCGCCCCATCGACAGCCGGTCCGCCAGAATCGGCGGCAACCCCGACTCGCGAATCCTCCGCTGGGCGCGTTCCACATCGTACGCCGTGCGGCAATACGTCACCAGGTGCGCATCCGAGTCGTAGAGCGCGTATCCCGCGCGGGGGTTGCCGTCGCGCGGCTGGCCCACCGACCCGGGGTTGATGAGGTAGGCGCAGTCGGGATCGATTTCCATCAACTGCCGGTCGCCGCGAGCGGCGCACAAGATGGTCTCCACGCGCGAGTGATTCCATACGAAGCCGCCCTGCACGTGCGTGTGGCCAAAGAAGGCCAGCCGGCACTCCAGGTAGCCGAAGGCCTGCCCGGCTTCATCCGCCGCCAGCACGTATTCGTCTTCATCGAAAGGCGAGCCGTGCACGATCTGGAATGCGCCCTCCACCAGCGGGCCTTGCGGCAGTCCGCGGATGTAGTCGACGTTCTCGGGTGTGAGGTTCTCCAGCGTCCACAGCGCGGCGGACCGGGCCACCGGGTTGAACCATTCCAGGTCTTCCTGCCCGGTGCAGGCTTTGTCATGGTTGCCCCGCACCACCAGGGCGCAGTTGGCGCGCACCCAATCCACCACCGGATTGGGGTCGGCGCCATACCCCACCAGGTCGCCACAGCAGAGGGCGCGTTCGTAGAGACCGCTGGTCTCCCGGACAATGGCCTCCAGGGCCTCCCAGTTGGCGTGCAGGTCGCTCAGGATGATGTAGCGCACAGGGCCGCGGAATTATGCCTTTCTCAGTCGTAAGACGGATATTTCAGGAGGGGCCCCGATTCGGGCCGGAACCCCGATGGTACCAATTCCGCGGGTGACATATTCCGCCGCGGCTCCCGCGCGATACAGACCGTAAACAAAGGGAGTAAAGAAGCGGGCGGGGTTGATTCCCTGCCGCAGAATCTCGATCGTGACTTGCCCGCCATGGGTATGCCCCGCAAGCACGAGATTATAGCCCTGTTGGGCAGCCAGGGGGAAGACGTCGGGATTGTGCGAGAGCAGAACGTTAAAAGCGCCCGGCGCCACCATGCGTTCGGCCCCACGCAGGTATTTCTGTTTTTCGCTCAGGGGTTGGTAGTCCACGCCGGCCAGATTGAGGACGGCAGTCCCGAAGCCGAGCTGCTCGCACTGGCTACGCAGGAAGCGAATGCCGGCCCGCGCACCGGTCTCCGCGGTGTAGCGCTCCACACCGGCAAATCGTTCGTGGTTGCCCATGCACGCGAATATGCCGGCATCGGATTTGAGGCGCGCCAATTGCCGGATGCAGGCATCCAGCGGATCGCCCGGCATGGAGATGAGGTCTCCCGTCATGACGGCCAGGTGCGGCCGGAGTTCCCGGGCGGCATCGATCACCCTGGCCAGCTCTCCCTCGCTGAGGAATGGGCTGAGGTGGATATCGCTGAGCTGCAGCAGACGGAATCCATCCAGATCCGGCGGCAGTCCGGGCAGCGGCACATCGATTTCCCGCACTCGAAAATCCGTGCGCTGGACCAGCGTGCCATATCCGATCGCCGCAAACGGCGCCGCCATCAAAGCGCCCCCCGCCACATTAAGCACTCGTCTTCGCCCGGGGTCCATGTCCGTCGCCCAGCGCTTCCGAACGGCCGCCAGCACCGTGTACACCGCCAGCACCACCGTGGCCGCCATCAGGTAACACAGTACGGCCCCCCCTAGCCACGCGGCCAGCCGTCCCGGCACTTTGAGGCGAACCACTAAATTGGAGTAACTGCATATACAGCCGGCCACTAGCACGGCGTCAAATACATAAACAGCCGCTCGCGGGCCGACTCGTTCCTTCCATTTCAGGCGCGCCATGCGCAGCCACAGCGCCGTGATTCGCCACTGCGTGAAAAAGAAAATAACGCTTAAGATTCGGTCGAGCGGGTTCACTGAGAGTCCGGTTCCTTCATTCCATTGTAGTGTTAGTTCTTCATCCAGGCATTGATCACTACCGCGATCGCCGCCGCACTGGCGGTTTCCGCGCGAAGCACCTGCGGCGCGAGCGAGGCCGCCAGCCAGCCTCCCGCGCTGGCGGATTGCCGCTCGGCATCGGTCCAACCGCCTTCGGGGCCGGCCAGCAGCGCCACGCGGTCCGCGGGAGCCCGGCCCGGCGGCAGCACATGTAGCAAGGGAGGCGCCCTGTCCTCTTCCAGGAAATAACGGTAGTCCGCCGCTTCCGAGAGACTGCGCTCGAAGTCAACCGGCGCCAGGATCTCCGGCATCCGCAGCCGGCGTGACTGCTGGCTGCTCTCGCGCGCGATCCGCACCCACCGCACCATGCGTTTGCGGGCAGCCTCCGCCAGTCCCTTCTCACTGCGCACGGTCTCCACCGGGAGGATTCGTTCCACGCCCAGCTCGGTGGCCTTTTCGATCATCCATTCGAAGCGGTCGAATTTGATGAGGGCGGGGCAGAGAGTGATGCGGACCGGGGCCGGCGGCGAGTCCAGCGGTTCGATGATGCGAAACACGACGCGGCCGCCGCGGGCTTCCACGATTTCCGCCAGGTATGCGGTTTGGTTGTCGGAGATCTCGTAATGCTGCCCGGCCTCGGCACGGAGCACGCGAGTCAGATGGCGCGCGTCATCCCCGCCCAGGTCCGCCATGCCGCCGTGGACTCGGTCCACAAAGAATCTTCGTCTCACGCCCCTAAGCCCGCCGCCGCATCTCCGACCGCGCTTCCGCCTCCGCCGTCCGGGCCCGTTCCGCCTCCCGCTTGTCGTGCAGCTTCTTGCCTTTCGCCACCGCCACTTCGCACTTGATACGGCCGTTCTTCAGGTAGATCTTGGTCGGAATCAGCGCCAGCCCCTTCTCCCGGGTCTGGACCAGCAGCTTGTCGATCTCTTTGCGATGCAGCAGCAGTTTGCGGTTCCGCACCGATGGGTGGTTCTCGCGGTTCCCGTGCGAATACTGGCTGATGTGGGCGTTCACCAGCCACGCCTCGCGGTTGAGCACGGCGGCGTAGGCATCCTTGAGCTGGATCTTGGCTTCCCGGGCGGCCTTCACCTCCGTCCCGGTCAACACCAGCCCGGCCTCGAAACGATCCATCAGGAAATAGTTGTGGCCGGCCTGCCGGTTGTCGCTCAGAATTTTGAAGGGAGCGCTCTTGTCAGCCACTGTCTGATCTCGTCGTTTTTTTGATCTAAACGCTCGGAAGCCCAACGGCGTCAAGAAGATTAGATGCTTCGAGTCCGTTGGATTGCTTTTCATCTTAGCACAGGGCTTCAGGAAGGTCCGGAAAATACAGGAACATGTCTTTTTTCAATCGTTTAGTCGCGGTCTTTCTGACGGCCGCGCTGATCGGGCCGGTGGCGCCCCTCCAGGCCAAAACCCGCAAGGGCGACCGCTATCTCGCCCAGGGCCGCGCTCACGAGGAGAAAAAGGAATGGGACGCCGCCCTGGAGAGTTACGAACAGGCGCTCTCCGAGGACCCGTCCGAAACCATTTACCAGATGGCGGCTCAGAAGGCTCGCTTCCAGGCCTCCCAGATGCACGTCGGTCTGGGGCTCAAGGCTCGCGCGCAAGGCCAGCTCGGCGATGCCCTCCTCGAGTTTCAGAAGGCCTTTGCCATCGATCCCGGCTCCATGGTGGCCGATCAGGAAATCCGGCGCACCCAGGAGATGATCCAGCGCGAGCGCAAACGCATCGAAGAGACCGGTAAGGAGTCTCCTCCCGAGCAACGGGCGCTCACACCTGTAGAGGAAATGAAGCGGGAGAACCAGAGGAAGATGGACCGGATGCAGCCGGCGCCCGAGTTGAAGCCGACCAACCCTCTCCCCAGCATGAAGATCAGCGGTCAACCGGTCAAAGTCATCTTCGAGACGATCGGCAAAGTTGGCGGTCTCACGGTACTCTGGGATCCCGACTACACGACTCCCACGAAGAACAGCTTTAATGTCGACTTCGCCGAGAATACGACGGTGGAGGAAGCCCTCGATTACCTGTCGATAATGACCAAATCCTACTGGAAACCTCTGGCCACCAATACCATCTTCGTCACCAACGATAACCCCAATAAGCGGCGGGACTACGCGGAGATGGTGGCGCAGACCTTCTACATCAACAACGTCAGCCTGCCGCAGGAAATCCAGGAGATTGTCAACGCCGTGCGTTCCGTGACGGAGCTCCAGCGCGTGGTAGCGTACAACGCGCAGAGAGCCATCATCGTTCGCGGCGAGGCCGACCAGGTCGCCCTGGCCGGGAAAATGATCCACGACCTGGATAAGCCCCGGGCCGAGGTGGTGGTCGACATCCTCGTGTTGGAGGCCAGCTCGACCTTCAGCCGCCAGATCACCGCCGCGATCGCCTCCACCGGGCTCAATCTGCCGATCAATTTCACCCCGCGGTCCAGCATACAGGTTCAGAGCAGCACGTCGTCGACCGCCACCACCACCGGCACTACCAGCACCGGAACCACCACCGGCACCACCGGCACCACGACCGGCACCACCGGCAGCAGCACCACGGGCACCGCCATTCCGCTCAATCAACTCGGCCACCTGGCCAGTTCCGATTTCTCCACGACGCTTCCCGGCGCCCTGCTGCAGGCGGCCCTGAGCGACGCGAAGACCAAGGTGCTGCAGGCTCCGCAGCTCCGCGCCGTGGATAACGCCAAGGCCTCGCTCAAAATCGGTCAGAAGGAGCCAACCGCCAGCGGCAGCTTCCAGCCCGGCATCGGCGGCGTCGGGATCAACCCGCTGGTCAACACGCAGTTCACGTTCATCGATGTGGGTGTCAACGTGGAGATCCTTCCGCAGGTACACGACAACGGCGACGTGTCGATGCACGTCGATATCGATATCTCCAACATTGCCGGACAGGTGAACCTGGGCGGCATCAACCAGCCGATCATCGGGCAGCGGCACATCGTGCATGACGTTCGCCTGCATGAAGGAGAGGTCAACTTGCTGGCCGGCCTGATTCAATCGCAGGACGACAAGACGGTTACCGGCATTCCCGGCCTTGGCAGCATCCCCATACTGGGGCGCCTGTTCTCGGGCAATAGCGTGGATCACAATCGCGACGAGATCATGATCGCGCTGATCCCGCACGTCATCCGGCGGACCGAGATCACCCCCGAGAATCTGCGCGGCATCGCGGTCGGCAACGCCACTACCATCAAGCTGAACTACGCGCCGTCCAAGCCGGGGGAAGTTGCCCCTCCCAAGCCCGCCGCTTCCACCGGGGCCCAGGGGCCGGTTGCCGCCGCGCTGGGCAACGCACCTGTGAACCCTCCGGCTACGGCCCTGCCGGCCACGGCTCCGCCGGAAACCGCACCACCGGCAACGGCACCGCCGGAAACCGCGCCGCCAGCCACGGCGCCGCCAGCCACCGCCCCACCCGCTGCGGGTGAAGATCGGCCGGAGCGTACCGCGCGCGTACGCTTCTCGCCTGCCCAGGTGGATACCAGCGTTTCGAGCAGCATCACCGTCGCCGTCACCCTGGACGATGGCAAAGATGTCGCCGGAGCCCCCATGCAGATCCAGTTCGACCCCAAGATTCTCCGTCTGAACGACGTTGTTCGCGGCGACTTTTTCTCCCGCGACGGCCAGCAGCCCCTCTTCAGCAAGAACATCCTCAATGACGCCGGTACGGCGTCGATTCAGCTCAATCGCATGCCCAGAACACCCGGCATTAGCGGCGGCGGTGTGCTGGTCACCCTCAACTTCCAGGCCGTGAGCAAAGGCGCCACCGCCGTCACCATTACCAACCTCCCGATCAAAGACTCGCAGGGGCAGGCGATTGCGGCCGGAACCCCGCGATTGTCCGTCAACGTCAAATAGAGGCATATGGGACGCCGTAACCAGCAGGGACTGACCCTGATCGAATTGATCGTGGCCTTTACCGTGATGCTGATCCTCAGCAGCATGGCCGTGCCGCTGGCACGCTCCAAAGTGCAGGCGGAACGCGCCCGGGATTTGCACCGCGCCGTGACCGAAGTGCGCAATGCGATCGACAAATACAAGGACAATTGCGATATGGGCTACTTCGGCCCGCCCAAGCTGGGCACCAACTGCTATCCCGAGACCCTGGAAATCCTGGTGGAGGGACAAAAACTGGCCCAGAGCGCCGATGGCAAGAAATTGCGCTTCCTGCGCCACATCCCCCGCGACCCCTTTACCGGCAAGTACGATTGGGGCCTCCGCAGCGACCAGGACGACCCCAAGTCCACCAGTTGGGGCGGACAGGACGTCTTCGACATTTACACCAAATCAACCGACAAGGCTCCCGATGGAACGGCCTATGCAGACTGGTAGAAATCACATCCGGCGCCGCACGTGCGGCTTCACTTTCGTGGAGCTCATGGTGGTGATCACCATCATCGTGCTCCTGATTTCCATGGCGGTCCCCATCTATAGCAACACCATCCGCCGGGCTAAGGAGAGCGTGCTCATGAACAACCTGACCACGCTCCGCGACGTCATCGACAGGTACACCTACGACAAGCAGAAGGCCCCCCAATCCTTGCAGGATCTCGTCTCCGACGGATACTTCAAGGAAGTCCCCTACGACCCTATGACCGGTTCCAATACGACCTGGCGCATCATCATGGAAGAAGCCTCCCAAAGCGTCAACCAGTCCGAACCCGGTATCTTCGACGTGAAGAGCGGATCGGATAAGATAGGTTTAGATGGAACACCTTATTCGGAGAAGTGACCGGCTTCTGCGCCTGTCAATACTCCTGGCATTAACAATTTATGCTACTTACTCACAAACACCGCCCGTTTCCGGCCGCTGTGCCGTAACCAGCGTACCTGCCCAGGCACGCGCGGAAGGTGTCACCGAACGCATTGGTGACATTAATTTACAATGTTCCGGCTCTAATCCCGGGGCAGTATTATCCGGCAACCTTTCGGTGTATCTTCCGGTCGGCATCACCAACCGGCTGGATTCCAATTCCAACAATCTTACTCATGAAGCGATGGTGTCGGTGGATTACGGCTCGGGATTCGTGCCCACCGGCATTGCCGGTCAGATCGCCAATCAAATCGTCGCATTCAACGGTCTCAACATCACCATTCCGCCATCCGGCAACCTGAATCTCAGAATCTCCAACATTCGTGCCGCCGTCTACCAGCTTGGTCTGGGAACGCCACATCCCCTCCAAGCTCAACTCTCTTTCAGCTCGCCGGCCTCCATCCAGATCGACCAATCCCTGGTCGTGGTCGCTTATCCGCAGACGGGCCTGTACGCCACTTTGTACGACACTGGCATAACGTGCACCGGCTCCCCGCTTCCTTCCAGCCTCACTCTGGCGAGCCTGTTCTCGGCGGGGACCGCTTTCGCATCCACTCGTGTCACCGAGGGCTTCTCAACCGCATTCCAGCCGCGAGCGGCCGGAGACGACCAGGGCACGCGCTTCCTCATCCACTATTCCGGCTTCCCGGCCAACACGCACCTCTATCTTCCCGACGCCGTGGCCGGCTCTGACGCGGCAGCCCCCACCGCGGGCGGCGATCTCGGCGGGAGCCAACAGGGCGGCCAGTACGTTCCCGGCAGCTCCACGCTCCTCCTGGTGCGGGTCCTGGGCACCGATGCCAACGGCGCCGGAGGCTTCCTCACGCAGTTGCCGGCGGGATCGGGACCGCTTTCGCTCAACGGCGCGACCGAAGTCCCGCTCAGCGGCGGGTCCGGCTATGCGGTCTACGAAGTGGCCGACGCCAACCCCAACGCTCAAGAGACGGCCCAGTTCCCGACATTCATAGGACTCTCCAGCGTGACCGCCCCGGCCGTGGCCCAGGAGAGTATCTCGTTCGGTCCCCTCGCCGCCTCCACGGCCATTCCCCGATTCTCAGCGGGCTCCCCGCCGCCATCCGATTGCAGCCTGATCGGCGATTGCGGCGCCGGCTACTTTCCCAAGCTCTCGGTTGTGACCTCGTCCGTAGTCCAACTCGCTGCCTTCGCCGGCGGCGCCCAGATCGGGTTGGCCGGCTACATTCCGATCTCCAACGCCGGCGGCGGAATCATGAGCTGGTCCGCAACCGTGGCTTACCAGCAAGGCGCCGGCTGGTTGAATCTCAGCTCCACCTCCGGGCAAAACTACGGCAGCATCCTGGCTACCGCCAGCGGCATCGGTTTGGCCGCCGGTGTCTACCAGGCCAATATCGTCATCGATGCCGGCTCCGCGGGGAGTTTCACCGTTCCGGTGACGCTCACCGTCCAGCCAGCGCCGCCGACCCCGTCCGTAGTCGTGACCAAAGTGGTCAACGCCGCCACGTTCGATGCAACCCCGCTGGTGGCGGGCTCCCTGGGCACTATCATGGGGTCCCACCTCTCCGGCAAGAGCGCTGCGGTCACCTTCGACGGCAGCCCCGCCAGCCTGCTCTATACCTCCGACAGCCAGATCAACCTCCAGCTTCCGCTGGCCCTGGGATCCAAGACTTCCAGCAGCATGGTAGTGACCGTGGACGGATCGAGCAGCGCACCCTGGCCGGTGGCGCTGGCGCCGGCCTGGCCGTCCATTTTCGCCAACGGCATCCTCAACCAGGACAACAGCGTGAACGCGCCTGGGGCGGCGGCGCCGCCCGGCAGCATCCTCCAGATCTTCGCCACTGGCATTCCCGCGGGCGCCACCGTATCCGTCGAGATCGCAGGCCGCACCGGCCTGGTCCCGCTCTACGCCGGCCCGGCCCCCACCGTGCCCGGTGTGCAGCAGGTCAATGTCGCGGTTCCAACCGATCTCGCCGCCTCTTCCACTCAGCTCATTGTCTGTGCGGTGGCCGGCGGCCAGCAGTATTGCTCCGCCGGGTCTCCGCTGGCAGTCGTGCCGCCGGCGCTACCATAGTCCTTCATGCTCCGATTTCCCGCCGCACCGGCGGCCCTGGCCCTGCTCATGACCGGCTGCGCGTATATCGGCAGTCCTTACCCGCCGCTGGTCAACATCCCGGCTCGCATCACGGATCTTGCCGCGGTGCAGCGCGCCTCCCGCATCATCGTCCATTACTCCGTGCCCACCCTCACCACCGAGGGCGTCGCCATCAAGGTGCCGCTCCAACTCGACCTGCGAATCGGCCCGGCAGGCAGCCCACCCGACCAGTTCAAACCCCTGCCCGAGGGCCCGACCACCAAAGGACTCGTCACCTACGAGATCCCTACCGCCGGCTTCGCCGGCAAGGACGTCGCTATCGCGGTTCGCACCATCGCCGCCAACGGCAAGCGATCGGCATGGTCGGATTCCGTGAACCTGCCGATCGTTCCCGCGCCGCCCCAGCCTGCCGCCATCAAAGTCGAGTCCACCGCCGAAGGAGTTCACGTCACCTGGGAAGGACCCGCCGGCGACTTCCGCATCTTCCGCCAGACCGGCGACGACCCAACCTTCTTGCGCCAGGCCGACGTCGAGCAACAGGACTTCGCCGACCACACCATCGAATACGGCAGGCACTACGTCTACCTGGTGCAGCGCATCGTCAAGCTGGCTGGCGGCAAAGAGGCGGAAAGCGATCCCTCCCCGGAAGCCGGCATCACCCCCGAGGACACTTTCCCGCCCGCCGTTCCCTCGGGCCTTCGCGCCTCCGCCGCTCCCGAGTCCGTCGAGTTGTCCTGGGAGCGTAACACCGAATCGGACCTGGCCGGCTACCGCATCTACCGCGCGCCGGCGGACGGCGCCTTCGAGAGGATTGCCGAAGTCTCCCAGATTCCCAGCTACTCGGACCACGCCGTGGAGCACGGCAAGACCTACCGCTACGCCATCAGCGCCTTCGATCAAACCGGCAACGAGAGCGCGCGGACCGCGGCCGCGGAGGTGTCGGTGCCGTGAGCGTAGCGCTATTGCACCTGTAGTGCTGTTCCGTTCCTCGTTTTTGTTGTTGACATCCGACATCAGTGCATGTAACCTGATGTAGACGTTCGACATCATGAGTCCGCATATGAGCTGGAATGATCTTCGGTTGCGTTTGCGCGCGCTGCTGTTCCGCCAACGAGTCGAGGCCGAACTTGACGAGGAGTTCGGCTTTCATCTTGAAATGCAGACCCGGAAAAACCTCGACCAGGGTATGAGCCCCGCGGAGGCGCGGCGTCGTGCCCGCATCCGGTTCGGCGTCGGCGATGTCGCGAAGGAGGAGTGCCGCGACGCCCGGCGCATTACCTTCGTGGAACACCTGTTTCAAGACGTCCGCTACGCCCTCCGAGGGTTCCGCCGCGGACCGCTCTTTGCCTTCGCCGTGATCGGTACGATCGCGCTCGGCCTGGGCTGGAATACAGCCGTGTTCACTATCTTCAATGCGTACGTCCTTCGTCCCCTGGCGGTGCGCGACCCACATTCGCTGTACCGGATTGATTGGACCGACCGGGCCGGCCACGGCCATGGATTCACCTGGAACCAATACCAAGACCTGCGAACCGCGCAGCGCGCCTTCACGCAGGTAGCCGCATTCTCGCCCTTCGGAATCCGCATGGACGGCCGCTTCGCGCAGGGCGTGCTCGTCAGCGGAAACTATTTCGAGATGCTGGGCGTTCCGGCTCTCCTGGGCCAGGCGCGGTTACCAGCGGATTCGGGAGCGGAGCCCGCAATCGTGCTGAGCTACGCCGCTTGGCGGAACCGGTTCGCGGCCGATCCTGACATCGTGGGCCGCAAGGTTTCGCTGCAAGGACATCCTTTTGCAGTGATGGGCGTGATGCCCGAGAGCTTCAGCGGCTTGGACACCCGGTTCCGGTTCGATTTCTGGGCGCCCATCGGGATGACTTCGCTGCTCAGCGGCGGCGCGGATGTGCTCGGGCCAGAACACCCTGAGAGGATCAACGTCGCCGGCCGGCTCAAGGCCGATGTGAGCGTCCAACAGGCCCAGTCGGAGTTGACCGCTTGGGTGCAAAGGGTCACTGCCACCGAGGCCGCAGAGCAAAGAGCGGCTGGCGCCGGGCTCTTTTCGCTGGCCACGGGTGTCCGCAGGAATGGAGTGTTCGCCGCCATTCTGATCGTTGCGATTCCGTTTGGGGTGGTGCTTCTCAGCGCCTGTGCCAATGTGGCCAACATGATGCTTGCTCGGGCCCTCTCGCGGCAGCGGGAAATCGGCATCCGCCTATCGCTCGGCGCCGGGCGCGGGCGGCTCATCCGGCAACTGCTTACCGAAGCCACGCTTCTGGCGCTCCCCGCCGCGGTCGCCGGGGCTGGCATCGCACGAGCGACGATCTCCCTTGGCGAGAGGGAGCTCTTCGCCACCATACCGGCCAGTTTTCTCGAGTACATCCGGATTGCGCCGTTGGCTCCCGATGTTCGAGTGTTCGGTTTTGTGCTCGCGGCCGCGATTGCGTCCGCGCTGCTTTTCGGGCTTGTCCCCGCGATCCAGCCCACGCGGCCGAACCTCATGCAGACAGCCCACGGAGCCTTCAGCGGCGGGTTCCAGCCTTCGCGGCTTCGCAACGGGCTGGTGGTTGCGCAGGTTACCGTGAGCGCGCTGTTTCTGATCGTTTGCGGCGTGTTTCTGCGCGGAGCCAATCGCATCCAGCGCCTCGACACGGGCATGCGGACGCGGGATGTGATGGAAATCGAGGTTCAAGAAAGGTCGCGCGAGCGGGCGCTTCGAAAACTCGCCGCCGCGCCTGGAGTTTATCTTCTGGCTGCCGCGGCCCACCCGCCGCTGGACAGCCGATTGCCGGGAACTCTGGCCAGCCGGGCGGATGGGAGCGAGCTGATCCGCCTGCCTTACACCTACTCTTCGCCCGGGTATTTCCAGGTATTCGACATTCCCATCGTTCGAGGCCGCAACTTCACGTTGCAAGAGGCCGGCTCGCGAGCGGCGGTCGCAATCCTCAGCGAGTCTGCCGCGCGAAGGCTGTGGCCCAACCGGGACGCCATCGGGCAAGCCGTGCGCCTGGCGCCGGATACCGGGCAGCCGGGAGAAGAGCGGCCGCCCAGCCAGGCGCTGGTGATTGGAATTGCGCGCGATACCATCGTGAGCCTGGAGGACGCCGATGAAGGCAGAACCTGCCTCTACTTTCCGGCCGGCCTGGAGTCGCCCGGCAGCGTGCTGCTGGCGCGAGTTCCGGACGGCCCCGAAGCTGCTAAACGAAGGATCCATGCGCTGCTGGAGGCGGGCGACCCGGGCGCCGTGGAACGAATCGATCCTATGCAGGCGTTCGTGGACGTCCGCGACTATCCGTTTCGCGCGGTGTTCTGGGTATCGGCCGCTCTCGGCGGCATTGCGTTGCTGTTCACTCTCTCAGGCATCTATGGAGTCGTGTCCTATACTGTGGCGCAGCGCACCAAGGAAATCGGCATCCGCATGGCGATGGGCGCCAGCGTCCGCGCGGTCATTCGTCTTGTCGTGAGCCAATGCGTGCGGCTCGCCGCCTGGGGCGTTGCCGCCGGCGTGGGGCTCTCACTGGGAGTGGCGAAGATTCTCTCGACGCAGGTAGTGATTGACCCGCTCGACGGCGTTGCATACATCGGCGGGATCGCGCTGGTGCTGGCTGCCTGCGTAGTTGCTGCTCTGTTCCCAGCCGGCCGCGTGGCAGGTATCGATCCGATCGCCACACTCAGGTACGATTGACAGGAGCGAATTCCACGCCCGGCGGCAAGCTCGCCAGTGCCGGCGAATATCGGGGTAGAGTGGTGATCGGGACGGGAAACAGTCGTGGCCGGCATCGCCGCATCGCTGATCGACGTGACGCACGATCCATCGCTCGTGAGTTGGGTGGAGTCCGCCAACCGCGCCGATACCGATTTTCCAATTCAGAATCTGCCCTTCGGCACGTTCCGCCGGAGCGGTCCCGCGCGCCTGGGAGTCGCGATCGGCGACCAGGTCCTGGACGCTACCGCGGCATTCGGGATCGATTCCATGAAGACCGTGATGGCGATGCCGCGCGCCGCCCGGGCGGAGTTGCGCCGCCGCATCAGCGAATTTCTGGCGAAGCCCGGGCCGGGCGTCGAGGCCTTCCTGGTCCCTATGGCATCGGTCGAGCTGCTGCTGCCCTGCGACATCGGCGATTACACGGACTTCTACGCATCCATCCACCACGCGACCAACGTCGGGCGCATGTTTCGGCCCGACAACCCGCTCCTGCCGAACCACAAGTGGCTCCCGGTCGGGTACCACGGGCGGGCGTCGTCGGTTGTAGTAAGCGGAACTCCGGTGCGGCGGCCGTGGGGTCAGATGGTCGAGAGTCCGGCTGGCCCGCCGGTCTACGCGCCCAGCCGCCGGTTGGACTACGAACTGGAATTGGGTTCGTTTCTCGGACCGGGGAACGCGATGGGCGAACCCATACCGGTGGCCGAGGCGCGCAATCACTTGGCCGGCGTCTGCCTGCTCAACGACTGGTCGGCGCGGGACATCCAGGCCTGGGAATACCAGCCGCTCGGTCCGTTTCTCGCCAAGAACTTCGCCACGTCGATCTCGCCCTGGGTCGTCACCATGGAGGCGATCGAGCCCTTCCGGTGCGCGGGCGATCCGCGCCCGGATGGCGATCCGCAGCCGCTGCCTTACCTGAATTGCGCCGCCACGGGCGCCTACGCGATCACGCTCGAAGTTTGGCTTCGTTCCGCAAAAATGGCGGAGCCCATCCGGGTGAGCCGCAGCAGCTTCGCATCCATGTACTGGACGCTGGCGCAAATGCTGGCGCACCACACTTCGAACGGCTGCCCGGTACGGCCCGGCGACCTGATCGGCAGCGGGACGGTTTCGGGGCCGGAGCGGGCGAATCGAGGCTGCCTGTTGGAACTGACCTGGCGCGGGACCCAGCCCATCGAATTGCCCACCGGCGAGGTGCGCCGGTTTCTGGAAGATGGGGACGAGGTCACTCTGCGCGGCTGGTGCGAGGCGCCGGGCTTTCGCCGCATCGGATTGGGTGAGTGCCGGGGCGAAGTGCTACCGGCCGCTCCCTAGCTGCCGGTTCATCTTCTCCAGCAGTCGCGGCAACTCGACCGGCTTCGTATCGTAATCGTCGCAGCCGGCTTCGAGCGCCTTGGCCCGGTCGTCGGGCATGGCATGCGCAGTCAGCGCAATCACCGGAATCGAGCGTGTGGACGGCTCGGCTTTCAGGCGGCGGGTGGCTTCCCATCCGTCCATCGAGGGCAGGCTCATGTCCATCAGGATGATATCCGGCAATACCCGCTTCGCGGTGGCGACTGCCTGCTCGCCATCGGTGGCTTCGACGACTTCATACCCCTGGCGGATCAAGCGGCGGGAGAGCATGTCGCGGTTCATCTCGTTGTCTTCGACCACCAGGACTCTGGCCATCTTAGGATAATCGCACACATGTGGGAACTGTCGTTCTAGGTGAATTTCGGGCTTTCCATTAGGGACAGATTGCGGTATTCTGAAAGGGACCGGACGAGATGGCTTCTCGTCCGGTTGCCCGGCTAGTTCGGTTTACGAACCCTTTGGATTCGTAGCCGCGCTACCACCGTGCCGAAGTAGTGCAGCACGATTTTCACGTAGAGCGTGATGCTCCTCACGAGCCTCACCTCCTCAGCTTCAACAGACTAGGAAGCCCGGACCTCTCATCCGGGCTTTTCCTTTTGAAGCCCCAGGTGGCTTCGCCGGAAAACCAGCCTCTTCCGAGACGCCGAAGCTGAATCTCAATTCTGAGACACTCTGTTCGTGGCGACAGCTTCGTCAACCTCTCGGATTTTTTCGAATTCGGCGTCCCAGAAGGATTGTGACTTCATGCTCTCCAGATACGGCAGGGAATAGCCGAAGTTTGTCCAGACCTGCTCCTTGTAAGTGAAGAGCCGATTCTTTTCCTCGATGGAGCGCACGTCAAGAAAATCGCTTGAGCCCCCCCCACGGAAGATCTGCTCGAACCAGCCAGTGAGGCGTGGCTCATCGAGCGGGCCGCGGCGCTTTTCCAGGTTGGCCAGCACGGAAGGATAGCGGTCCATACCGTCGGTGGCGATGGTGACTACGTTGTCTCCGCCGCCGAGCGAGAGATGGCGCGCCAGGCGTATGGCGCCCAGGATGTTGCAGATTCCCGAGATGCCAAAGACACCCGCGAGCGAGCCGAACGATCCCGCAGGCATGCCGAGGATGCGCTCCACCAGCCCGCGGCGGCGCTCCAAGAGCTCAAGCCCGGCGACGCAGTCGTCATCATGGATCAGGCCGATGTAGTCGGTGGTGAGAACGTTGTGGATGAGGGTCACCATCTTGTCGCCAATGCCTTCGATGCGGTGCGTGCCGCGGCCGTTGTTGAACAGCGTGGAGCATTCCTTGGGCTCGAGAGCGCAGACCATGCACTCGGGGAAGTGGGTTTTGACCTCGTCAGCGGCGGCAATGGTGCCGGCGGAACCAGGCGCGGAAACAAAAGCGGTGATGCGGCCGTTGCCATAGGGCTTGGCGGCTTCGAGCGCGCTGCGGCCCGTCACATAACGGTGGAAACGGTAGTTGGGCAGCAGCTCGAACTGCGCGAGGATTTTGTTCTTCGGGTCGCGCTTGAATTCCTGGGTGCGCTCGAGGACCAGGATCACGTCGCTTTCCGAACCGGGGGTGAGGTCCAACCGCCCGCCGTACTGACGGATGCGCTGGTAGCGTTCTTCGCTCATCTGCTCGGGCATGATGACGATGGCGGGGTAGCCTTTGAGCTTCGAGATGTAGGCCACGCCGATGCCGAAATTTCCGGTGGAGGGACCGATCATGGTGCTTCGGCCAGGCTGAATTTCGCCGCTAAGCTCGCCTTCCATGAGCGTCGTGTAGGCGGGGCCGACCTTGTGGCTTCCGGAGGGGAAGTAACGGCCAATCAGGACCACGATGTTGGCGGCGACGCCGGTGAGGGCGCTGGGGAGCACGACGTGACGGATCGCATTGTCGGGGCCGCGCCAGGTGATGTTGAAAAGATGGACGGGGTCGAGCTCGCTGGTGGCCTCGAGGGCCTGGGTGCGGACGGCCGGCGGCAACAACTCCGGGTGCAGCATTTCGTGGTAAGTGGGGCCGGATACGGTGGTCATAAATGTAGGGTGTGGGTGGAGGCCGCGATACGCGCCTCGTCGACGTTGACGCACTGCTTGTCCTTGACCACATAGCGGCCGTCGACGATCAGGGAATCGATGGGGGCGTTGGCGATGCCGTACAAGAGGTGGCCGAACAGATTGCCGCTAGACATGGGGGTGGGCGGGAAATAATCCACCAGGATGAGGTCGGCCTTGGCGCCGGTCTCGATGCGGCCAATGTCCACTCCGAAAACCTTCTTCACGATGGCGCGATTGTTCAGGAAGGCCGCGGCGTAGGCTTCGGCGTACGCCACGCGAGGATCGCGCGCGCGGAGCTTCTGCACGTAGAAGGCCGTCTTGAATGCGTCCCACATGCGCGGGGAGCAGCCGTCGGAGCCCAGGCCGGTGAGCACTCCCTGGCGAAAAAGCGCGGGCAGATCGGCGGTGCCCACCGCGTTGTTGCAGTTGGACTCCGGGTTGTGAATGACGTTGACCCGGAGACGCGCGAGAGTCTTGCGGTCGGCGGCGCTGATGTGGACGCAATGGGCGGCCAGGGTTCGCTCGTCGAGAATGCCCAGATCGCGCAGGCGTTTGACGGCTCCGGCGTCGCAGCGGTCTTCGGCAACGTGGATGTGGAAGCCTGCGCCGAGCGACTGGTTGGCTTCGACGCACTGGCGGAGGGTCTTGTCGGAGAGGGTGAAGGAGGCGTGCAGGCCGAAAGCGGGCGAGACGAGGCCGTTGCGCTTGCGCTCGATGAAGCGGACGTTCTCGCGAATGCCCTCGAGGGCCTGGCGCGGGCCGTTGCGGTCGGAAGTTTCGTAACAGACGGCGCCGCGCAGGCCGACTTCGTGGAATGCCTGCGCGATGAGGTCGAGGCTGCCGGCACAGGCGGTGGGGCTGGAGTGGTGATCGATGACGGTGCCGACGCCGTTTTTGGCGGATTCGATGAGGCCGGCCAAGGCGCTGTAATAGATGTCGTCGGGAGTGAGAGCGCGATCGAGACGCCACCAGAGTTTTTTCAGGATTTGGGGGAAGTTCTTGGGCGCGGGGCCGGGGAGGGTGATGCCGCGGGCCAGAGTGCTGTAGAGATGCGTGTGGCAGTTGATGAGCGCGGGCATCAGGAGCTTGCCATGGCAGTCGATGACGTCGGGGCCGGGCCGGGGGTTAACAGGCCAAAGGGCCTGTCCCACTGTGCCGTCGTCACGGATTTCGACGGCGCCGTTATCCAGCACGCGGTTTTGGGCGTCGAAGGTCAGGATGCGGGCGTTGGTCAGGATCATGACGCCACAATGTGGGTGCCGGCCTCGCCCCGCACGGCGCGGGCGACGTGCGCGGTAGAGGTGATGATGCACTCTTCGCCGCCGTGGACCACAAAGTCGATGCCGGCTTCGATCTTCGGGCCCATCGATCCCGCCGGGAATTCACCGGCGGCCAGGTATTCGCGCGCCTGGCGCACCGTGATGGTTTCCAGCCACTGCTGGCCGGGTTGGCCGAAGCGGATGGCGGCCTGCTCCACGGACGTCACGATGATCAGTTTCTGCGCGCGGAGGTCGCGAGCCAGCAAGCTGGAGGCGAGGTCCTTATCGATGACTCCTTCCACTCCCACCAGGCGGTCGCCCTCCCACGCCACCGGGATTCCGCCGCCGCCACAGGCGATCACCACCACACCGGCCTCCACCAGGCGGGCGATCGCCTCTTCTTCCAGGATGCGCAGGGGGCGCGGAGAAGCCACCATGCGGCGCCATCGGCCGGGCTCGATTTCATGCAGGATCCAGTGAGGCCGGTCGCGCAGGATGTGGCAATACTCCTCCTGGTTGTAGTGCTGGCCGATAGGCTTGCTGGGATGCGTGAGGTCGGGATCGTGTTCGTCGACCAGCACCTGGGTGATGACGGTGGCCGCGGTGCGCGGGATGCGTTCGCGGCGGAACAACTCGCAGGCGATGCGCTGGATCATGTAGCCCATGCCGCCCTGGGAATCGGAGACGCAGGTGTCGAGCGGAAGCCGCGGGACACGCCGCTCGCCTTCCTCCACGCGGATCAGGATGTTTCCGATCTGCGGGCCGTTGCCGTGAGTGATAACCAGCCTGGCATCGCTGCGGAATAGGGGCTTCAGATGGTCGAGCGTCTCGGCGGTGTGTTCGAACTGCTGGGGAATGGTTCCGGGTTCTCCGGGCCGCGTGATGGCATTGCCGCCCAGGGCGAGGACGAGCGTCTGCTTACCGGTCGTATGCAATCTCCTCGTCTGCCATCGTCAGGGCCATGATGGCTTTGGCGGTGTGGAGGCGGTTTTCGGCTTCGGCATAGACTACGGAGCTCGGGCCATCGATCACCTCGTCGGTGACCTCGTTGCCGCGATCGGCGGGGAGCGGGTGCATGTACAGGACGTCGGGCTTGGCCAGCCTCATACGTTCCGCGTTGCAGATCCAGCCGGTGTACTTTTCCGCGATGCGCAGCGATTCCGCGGGGTTCGAGCCCATGGTATCCAGGCAGCCCCAACTCTTGGGAATGACGATATCGGCGTCGCGGAACGCTTCGTCCATGTCGTCCACCACGCGGAACGTGCCGCCGCCGGTGCGGGCGTTGTAGTAGGCCGCCTGCATGGTCTCGGGCATCAGGCCGTACTCGGGCGGATGCGCCAGCACCACGTCCATGCCGAAGCGCGGCATCAGCATGATGAGGCCCTGGGGAACCGAAAGCGGCTTGGCATAGCTGGGGGCGTAGGCCCAGCTCACGGCGATTTTGAGGCCGCGGAGATCCTGGCCGCGGATCTCCCGAATGGTCATCAGGTCGGCCAGGGTCTGGCAGGGATGGTCCACGTCGCATTGCATGTTGATGACCGGCACGTTGGCCCATTTGGCCACTTCGCGCATGTAGGCGTTGCCCTCACCGGGAACCAGGTCGTGGCGGATGGCGATGGCGTGGCCGTAGCTGGAGAGGATGATGCCGGTGTCTTTGGGGCTCTCGCCGTGGGAGACCTGCATGACGTCGGCGGTGAGGAAGTGGGCGTGGCCGCCCAGTTGCGTCATCCCCGCCTCGAACGAGTTGCGCGTGCGCGTGGACTTGTCGAAGAACATCAGGAAGATGGTCTGGTCGGCCAGGCAGCGGTGAGGGATGCGGCCCTTGAACTTCCGCTTGAGGTCGGAGGCGACGTCGAGCATGACGTCGAGCTCGGAATTGGTCCATTCCTGAGTGGTGATCCAGTCCCGGTTCTTAAAGTGCGCTTTCATTATTGGCAATCGCGGTCTCCTCACTTGCAGCGGCGTTGGCGAAGTGAATGCGCCGCGGGTCGGCAATGGATTCGAGAAGTATTTTGAGTTTGAGATAGGGGAGCAGGTCGAGCAGCACCGGCTTTCCTGTCCGCACAGGTCTCTTGAGCTTCCAACTCAGCGGCAGGTTGTCGCTCACCTGGATGGCGATCACGGCGGCCGGGGTTTCGAAACGGGCGACTCCGGTGGCATGGTCGAGCGTCAGGACGAAGGATTCGCCCTCGATGGTGCCATGAATGGTGGAGGGCCATTGGATGTAGAAGCCATTCCTGCCACCGTGCTTCCGGTAATTCTCCAGGCTGCTGAAGAGACGCGGCTTTGCCGCGAACGGGCCTCCGTCCTCCGGGCAGAAGACGTCGCAGTTTCCACACTCGTTGCAGGCGTCGGCATAGTTTGCCAGTTGTCGCGTTTTCGCGACTCGGAACACGCCCGGCAAACGGCGGACGCTGCGGCGCGTCATCCACAGATTCTCGTATTGGATTTCCATGGCCGATGTTTCGTACACAAAGTTGGCATCGTTCGGGCAGGTGGGGATGCACTTGTCGCAGTTGATGCAGTCGAAGATCCAGAGGTTCGAACCGATCTTGCGCGGCGTGCCCTGGTTGCGCTCCCAGGCGTAGCGCGGGTTGGCGGTGGCTTCCGCTACCAGGGCGGCTTCCTGCCCGGCGAAGCGCGCGATGTAGGCGGGGATCGTGGCGACGCCCAGCTCGGTCATCTTCGCGGCGAGATTTTCGAGATAGCGGACCAGGCGTCCGTAACCGCCGGGACGCAGCAGGTCCGTGCAGGTGGTCACCGGGATGAGGTTCATGGCCAGGGTGGCGGCGATGTTGTGCGCGTCCAGGCCGCCCGAGAACGAAGCGGGGATGTTCACGCGCTCGCGGAACTTCTTCACCAGGTTCAAAGCGATCACGTGCAGCGGCGGGCCGGACATGTACATCAGGTCGCCGGGGAGAACGCCCTTGTGGTTCTTCACCACCAGCGTGTTGCTGAACTTGACCGAGAGGCTCTTGCCGTGGGCGTGCGCCAGGCGCTGGAGCGCGGGGACCAGATCCGCCGCTTCGTCGAATTGCAGGTCGCTCTCGAAGGCCTCGGGGTGAAGCTGGATTTCGCGGTAGCCCAGCACATCGTGCAGCAGGTGCTCCACCTCCTCGCGTCCCAGCAGGGTGGGGTTCATCTTGATGCACACGTGGCAATCCATCTCGGTGAGCAGGAAACGGACAATGCCTTCGATTTCGCCGGCCGGGCAGCCGTGGAAAGTGGAGAGGCTGATGGTATCGCTGATGCGCGTGGGGAAATCCAGATCGCGCCACTCGCCCGGGAGACCAGTGCGAAGCTGGTCGATGACCGGGCCGGCGTTCTTCATCGACGCGATCCAGGCGCGCACGCGGGGCGAGCGGATGCCCTCGAGGTTGTAACCGACGCTCATGTCGAAGACGGTGTCGGCGGGGACCTCGGGGCCAATCAGCTTCGACGCCTTGAGAACCTCGAGAAACATGGCGGCGCTCACATATTCGGTGAGCGACTGCTCCAGCGTCAGCTCCTGCGACCACTCCACGTTGTAGCCCACGTTGGCGGCGTCGATGCAGGGCCGCGGGATTTTGAGCTCATCCAGGATCTGGACCGTCTTCAGCTCGATGATGCGCGATCCGCCGAGCCAGGCGAGCACAATGTTCTGCGCCATTTGGCCGTGGGGTCCGGCGGCCGGCCCGAGCGGCGTCGCGGCCGGGTGGCCGTGAAAATCCACCGACAGATCGATCCCCGGGAAGCCGCGAAAAAACTTGCCTTTGGGCAGGTCGAAGATCTTGCCTTCGCGCTCATATTCGAGGAACGCGCGCCGCACCAGCAAGGGCAGCGGGATGGGGACCAGCTCAGACATTACCCTTCTGCCTGGAAAAGATCAGCGGAAACGCCGCGTAGAACTGGGTCGCTTCGACCAAGTGACGGATGGGCACGCGCTCCATGACGCTGTGCGCGACCTCCTCCTCGCCGGGTCCAAAGCCGATGGTGGGGACGCCCATGAGCCCCATCGAGGCCACGCCGTTGGTGCTGAAGGTCCACTTATCGACCACCGGCGGCTTGTTCCACAGCGTTTCATAGGTGCACACGGCCGCTTGCGCCAGCGGGTGCGATTCGTCCAGCACCCACGTGGGGTAATACTTCTCCATCGGGTAGCGCAGGCCGGTATAGCTCGGCGTTTCGTAGGTGAGAATTTCAACCTCGGCAGCCTCCGCGCCGGGCAGGGCCTTCACTTCGGCGACCGCGCTTTCCTTGGTCTCGCCCGCAGTGAGACGCCGGTCCAGGTGAATGGAGCAGGCGCCAGGCACGGCGCAGAGCGACGGCGAGAGCGAACGGATCTCGGTGACGGCAATGCTGCCCTTTCCCAGAAAGGGGTCATCCCGCAGACGCCCATTCAGCTTCTCGACTTCCTGGACCAGGCGGCTCATCTTGTAGATGGGGTTGTCCCCGCGCTCGGGCGCGCTGGCGTGGCACGATTTGCCTCGCCGGTGCACTTCGATTTCCATCCTCCCGCGATGGCCGCGGTAGATGCGCAGGCTGGAGGGCTCGGTGATCACCACGCAATCGGCGCGGATGCCATCTTCTTTCAGGATGTAGAGCCACGGCAGGCCGTCGCAATCCTCTTCCTGCACGGAGCCGACCACCCAGAGGGTGTAGTCGCCACACAGGCCGAGCTCCTTGATGAGCTTGCCGGCGTAGACCATGCTGGCCATACCGGCGCGCTGGTCGCACGCGCCGCGCCCGTAGATGTAGCCGCCTTCCACTTTGCCCTGGTACGGATCCCAAGCCCATTCCTTGGGGTCGCCCACACCCACGGTGTCGGTGTGGGAGTCCATCATGACGACGGTTCTGCCGGAGCCGATGCGGCCCAGAATGTTGCCCATGGGGTCGATGCGGATTTCGTCGAAGCCGACCTTCTCCATTTCCTGGCGAATGCGTTGGACGACCGGCCCTTCATGTCCGCTTTCGGCGGGGATCGAGATGAGGTCGCGCAGGAACTGGACTATGTCTGCCTCGTAGGATTGCGCGAGGTCGGCGATTCGCATCACCGGCAACATGACGTACTTGTCTAGCTCAGTAAACAATGGGTGTCTCCTCGCGCAGTTCGCGGAGCACGTCTTCGGGACGGATGGGAAGCTTGCGGAAACGAATTCCGATGGCGTCGAAGACGGCATTCGCGATGGCCGGGGTCGGGCCGTTGATGGGGACCTCGGACACCGACTTGGCTCCATAAGGTCCGAGCGGCTCGTCGGTCTGGACCAGGATGGTGGTCAGTTTCGGCATGTCTTTGGCGGTGAAGATCTTGTAGTCCAGGAAATTCGGATTCAGCGGACGTCCGGCGTCGTCCAGCACCAGTTCCTCGGTGAGCGCGTAGCCCAGGCCTTGCGCTACGGCGCCTTCTACCTGGCCTTCGGCCTGCATGGGGTTGATGGCTGTGCCGGGGTCGACCGCGGTCACCAGGTGCAACACGCGGATCTGGCCGCTCTGGGTATCGACCTCCACTTCGGCGAAGGTGGCGCAGAAGGGCGGCGGGCTGTCGGTATTGAAGTGGGAAGCGCCGTCCATGATCTGGAGTTTTTCTTTGTACATGGCGTGGAGCGCGAGGTCCGCCATGCTCACCGATTTCCGGCACTCACAGACAGTGGACACCTGGTTGTCGCCGACGGCAAGGTTTTCGGGTGAGGTGTCGAGCAGCTTGGCGGCGACTGCGAGCACCTGCGCGCGCACCTTCTCCGCGGCCTTCTTCACGGCGCCGCCGGAGATGATGGTGGTGCTGGAGGCGTAGGCGCCCACGTCGAAGGGCGTGACGTCGGTGTCGCCGGAGGTGATGACGATCTTGTCGAGGCTCACGCCCAGCGTTTCGGCGGCGATCTGGGCGAGGACCGTGTCGGCGCCGGCGCCCACGTCGGACGCGCCCACCTGCAGGAAGAACGAGCCGTCCTCGTTCATTTTGAGAAAGGCGGAGGCCCAGTCGACGCCGGCGATGCCGCTGCCTTGCATGGTGCAGGCCATGCCCCAACCCCTGGTAACGCCGGCGGTCTTGCCGCCGGTTCTCTTATCTTTCCACCCGATCGCCTTGGCGCCCCGGTCGATGCACTCCGGCAGACCGCAACTGCGGATGTGCCGCGGCAGGCCCTCTTTGCCTTCCCCGAGCTGCGCGGAAAGCCGGTCGATATCGCCCAGCCGGATCACGTTCCTGCGATGAAACTCGAGAGGGTCGATGCCCAGCTCCCGGGCGATTTCGTCGACCAGGGTTTCCTGGGCGAAGAATCCCTGCGGGCAGCCATAGCCGCGGAAAGCGCCTGCCACCGGCGCATTGGTGTAGACCACGTGGCATTCGAAACGCATGTGCGGCGCGCGGTAGAGCGGCAGCACTTTGCTGCCGGTATTGCCTTGCACCGTGGTGGAGTGGCTGCCGTATGCGCCGGTAGTGGAGAT
>Ga0209517_10000667_pt1 | contig 57208 bp, 36 predicted proteins | sample PeaSoiMetSII2010_FD_187695 | JGI IMG/M metagenome (GOLD analysis project Ga0209517, IMG submission 187695) | Peat soil microbial communities from Weissenstadt, Germany - SII-2010 (SPAdes) (version 2) | ecosystem: Environmental > Terrestrial > Soil > Wetlands > Peat | place: Germany...
GCGCGCGTCTTTGACGGGCAGACCGAAGGTCTCTCACGAGACGATGTCCTCGATAACGTTACGATCACCTGGCTGACGAACACGGCGCTTTCCGGAGCACGGCTCTACTGGGAAAATAAATTCCCCTATTTCAGCGTCAAGGGCGTGTCTGTCCCGGTTGCCGTGAGCGCGTTCCCTGACGAGCTGTATCAATGTCCGCGGAATTGGGCAGAGAGCGCGTATCCCAAACTGATCCATTACAACAAGCTCCCCAAGGGCGGGCACTTTGCGGCCTGGGAACAGCCGCAACTCTTTTCACAGGAACTCCGTGCAGGCTTCCGGTCACTGCGGTCAGGCATGGTGAAGTCAGATGTGGCCTTGGCCAAAGCTAGCTAACTGTTTGTAAGGCAGCAGGAGAGCTTCGAGGGTGGAGGCTCTCCTGTTCCACAAATTCCAGGTCACCAGTGCGGTTCACGTCGGCACGAGCGACGATTTGAAGGTGCTTTGTTGATCCTTCGGAAGTAACGATGCGATGTTCCACATCCCAATCGGTTCTCTCGCGGACGACTCTTTCCAGCAAAGGCTCGATGAATCCTGTTCGGCCGGCTTACGGTCCTCTATGTCGATGTTGGCAATCTCCACGGTGCTGAGTTCCCCGATTCAGGCTCTCGGTGGGGGATGGGAGCGATCGACTTTGCCGGAGCGGCCCGAATGCTGCGGCAGGCTTGTGAGCAACAGCGGCAATTGACCGCTAGTGCGGCGGGGTTACCTCAAATGAATTTATACAGGCCACAGATGATCTTCCATGCGATGAAGTCCATCGTCCAATGTGTGTGCGTAACACCTCCCGTTACACCGCGATCATCTGCAAGACCGGATGGACGCCAGATTTTCGACCTTAAGGTGTACTAGCCTCCCAGTTTAACCGCCAGAGATAACGATCCGGTCAGCAACGGACCTGCTAGTTTGACCGGTAGCCCCGGGCACGTGGCCTTCTGTGGGGACGCGCTCCCCCCAGCACGAGATCGCAGAGACGATCCACAAAGTCAGGAGTCAAACTGTCATGCCGGATGAGGAATCGCATGTAGATGGGCCCGTAGAGGGAATCGAGAAGCAGGTCCATATCCAAGTTCTTGGGCAGTTCGCCCCGAAGAATCCCACGACGGAGCGTAGCGTAGGCCTCCTGGCGACGCGGCTTCAAGAAGCGCTCGCGGAAAGCGGCAACTAGGTCCGGGTCGCTCTGGCCTCCGCCAAGCATGGCGGAAACAATGCGTCCCCGCCGGCCGCGAAAAATCTTGACGAGTTGCTGCATTTGCTGGCTCATGTCCTCGCGAAGGGAGCCGGTATCAGGAAAGTGCAGTTTCCGGGTTGTGCTGCTGGCGAACGCGTCCGCGATTAGCGCGGCTTTGTTGGGCCACCAGCGGTAAACCGTCGCCTTCCCAACACCCGCGTAGGATGCCACGTGCTCAATAGTCAGATCGGGAAAGCCATTCTCTCCCAGGAGTTTCAACGTGCTGCGCAAGATGGCCACGCGGGCATGCTCACTTCGCGGCCGGCCGGGAGAGCGCTTGGGCCGGCCTCCGTTGCGATTCCGATAAGCCGGAGACTTCTGGCGCATGGTCTTACCCTACCATATAATCAAAGGGAGAGTTTTAGAATCCAATACGGTCAGTATCGAATCTAAACTTTGATCTGCCGGGTTCGCTTCGGGGAGTACAGTGCAACATCTTTCTTATTCAATTTGAGTTTGGAGTGGTGCCTAACCGATGTGGATTGTTGCATTAGCGCTCAGGCGTCCCTATACATTCGTGGTGATGGTGCTCGTCATCATTCTTCTGACTCCGATCACGATTCTGCGGACGCCAACCGATATCTTCCCCGACATCAACATTCCAGTGGTTTCGGTAATTTGGTTCTATACCGGCATGTCGCCGCAAGACATGGCTGACCGCATCGTGGCAAATTCCGAGCGCGGCATCACCACCACGGTCAACGACATCGAGCACATGGAGTCTCAGTCGGTCAACGGACTGGGCATTATCAAGGTTTTTTTCCGCCCGGGCACGAACATACAGGGAGCGATCGCGCAAATCACGGCCATCTGCCAGACTACCGTGCGTGGCCTGCCCCCCGGCACTACGCCACCGTTGATCATTTCCTATAGCGCGTCGACCACACCCATCATTCAGCTTGGACTGAGCAGCAAGACGCTGCCCGAGCAGCAACTCTTCGATCTCGGCCAGAACTTTCTGCGGAACTTCCTGGCGACGGTGCAAGGAGCCGCCACGCCCTATCCTTATGGCGGGAAGATTCGCCAGATCCAGGTGGACCTGGATTTGCCAAAGCTCCAGGCGTATGGGCTTGCGCCAGCTGACATTGTCAACGCCGTAAGCGCACAGAACCTGATCCTTCCAACCGGCACGGTCAAGCTGGGCCCGCTGGAATACAACATTGAAATGAACGGAACGCCGCAGACCATTGCGGAGTTGAACGACCTTCCGGTAAAGACCGTCAATGGTTCCACGCTTTACATGCGTGACGTCGCCCACATCCGCGACGGTTTCGCACCGCAGACCAACATCGTGCGACAGGATGGGAACCGGGGCGCACTGATGTCGATCTACAAGAACGGCAACGCTTCAACTCTGCAAATTGTCGCGGGGATCAAGAACATTGTTGGTCAGGCAGCGCAGGCCCTGCCGCCGGAGCTGAAGATTACCTCCCTGTTTGACCAGTCCCTGTTCGTGCGCGCATCGATCCAGGGCGTGTTGCGGGAAGGGTTGATCGCCGCGGCTTTAACCGCCGTCATGATCCTCATCTTCCTGGGCGACTGGCGCCCCACGATCGTCATCTCCATTTCCATCCCGCTCTCCATCTTTGTTTCGATCATCATGCTGGGCGCCATCGGCGAAACCATTAACATCATGACACTGGGAGGATTGGCGCTCGCCGTTGGCATCCTGGTGGATGACGCCACGGTGGAAATCGAAAACATTGAGCGCAACCTTGCCATGGGCAAGGAAATGAAGCAGGCCATCCTTGACGGCGCGCAACAGATCGCGGTGCCAGCCTTCGTCTCCACGCTCAGCATCTGCATCGTGTTCGTGCCCATGTTTTTTCTGACGGGCGTGGCAAAATTCCTGTTTGTGCCCCTGGCCGAAGCGGTGAGCTTCGCCATGCTGGCCAGCTACCTGCTCTCGCGAACCCTCATCCCCACGCTGGTCATGTACATCATGCGCGGGCACGAGCATCGCGCGGAAGCACCCAAGACCGTCCTGGGCCGCTTCCAGCGCGGCTTCGAGCGCAAGTTTGAAGACTTTCGCCGGGGCTACGAGCAGTTGCTGGAAACTACACTCGAGCATCGGGGCATCTTCGTGCTTTGTTTCCTCGCGTTTTGTGTGCTTTCGCTCGGGCTGGTCACGTTCCTGGGAGAGGACTTCTTCCCGCAAGTGGATGCGGGTCTGCTGCGCCTGCATGTGCGTGCCCGTCCCGGCTTGCGCGTGGAGGAGACAGCACGGCTTTGCGATCAAATTGAAGCCGCGCTGCACCAGGAAATTCCCAAGGGTGAATTGCAAACCATTCTCGACAACATCGGTCTGCCCAACTCCGGCATCAACCAGTCCTACAGCTCCAACGGAACCATTGGCACCAGCGATATGGAGATCCTTATCGCGCTCGATCCGGAACATCACCATCCCACCGCGGGCCACATCCGGCATCTGCGTGAAGTGCTGCCGCGGCGCTTTCCCAGTGTGGAGTTCTTCTTCCAGCCTGCCGACATCGTTACACAAATCCTGAACTTCGGTCTGCCCGCTCCCATCGATGTGCAGATCGTCGGCACGGACATGGGAAGCAGCTATGTCATTGCGCAGCAGATTGCCAACAAAATGCGGCACATTCCAGGCGCCGCTGATGTGCATGTGCAGCAATTGCTTTCCGATCCCACGCTGCACATGGATATTGACCGCACGCGGGTCACGCAAGTTGGGCTGGCGGCGCGTGACGTGGCGCAAAGTGTGCTGGTTTCGCTGAGCGGCAGCTTCCAGACGTCGCCGAATTTCTGGCTTAACCCACGGAACGAAGTTACTTACCAGGTGGCAGTGCAGGCGCCACAGTACCGCATGACCAGCATGCAGGACCTGATGGCCATACCGGTCATCTCGCAACAGGGTCCGCAGTTATTGGGCAACCTGGTGCAGTTATATCCGGTGGCGCGACCGGCGACGGTGAACCACTACAATGTCCAGCCGGTCATCGACGTTTATGCCAGCACCCAGGACCGTGATCTCGGTGCCGTGGCTGTCGATACCGACAAAGTGCTCAAAACCTTCGGGGACCACTTGCCGCGCGGCACTCACATCGTGGTTCGGGGGCAGGTCGAGACCATGCGCACTTCCTTCCTTGGGCTGGGCCTGGGGCTGGTTGGTGCGATCCTGCTTGTCTACCTGTTGATTGTCATCAACTTCCAGTCGTGGCTGGATCCGTTCATCATCATCGCCGCTCTGCCGGGGGCGCTGGCCGGCATCTGCTGGTTCCTCCTGCTGACACGCACGACGTTGAGTGTGCCGTCGCTTACCGGTGCGGTCATGTGCATGGGCGTGGCCACGGCTAATTCGATCCTGATGGTCAGTTTTGCGCGAGAACAGATGGACGAAGGGATCCCCGCGGTCAAAGCCGCGGTTGCCGCCGGATATACGCGCATGCGACCGGTACTGATGACAGCACTGGCCATGATCATCGGTATGGTGCCCATGGCACTGGGCTTGGGAGAAGGCGGCGAGCAAAACGCGCCGCTGGGCCGAGCGGTCATCGGCGGACTGCTGTTTGCGACCGTTGCCACCTTGTTTTTTGTGCCGAGCGTGTTTGCCATGTTCCATGGCCGCCGCGAGGCCAGGCGTGCGCGTCAGGGACGGGTGTAAACGGAAGCACAGGTCTTGGGTAGGAATCGGAGTTCAGCATGAGCGCAGAGAACGAGTCCAAACAACCGTCGGATGTGAACCGGTCCGCAGATGCCTCCGGCGCCCACCAATCGCAGCCGGGCCAGAGCGCAGAGCACCGTGTGTTGGGTGCTCAGGCCCAGCGTGACCAGGAAATCGAAGCGATCCGGCAGCACTCTCGGTACCAGGCTCCCGGGATCCAGAAACCTCCCGAGCTTCCGCCCGCGCCTCCGCGCAAAGCTCTGGTCATAGTTGCCGCTCTGCTGTTGGTGTTGCTCCTGGCCGGAGGTCTTACACTGTGGGACCACGTGACCCACGACCGTGCCCTGGCCAAGGAGACAGAGCGCGAGACCGTGCCGACCGTCGCTGTCGTGAAACCACTGGCGGAAAAACCAGACGAAGATTTGGTTCTGCCCGGTTCTCTCCAGGCCTATGAGGAATCCCCGATCTACGCCCGCACCAGCGGTTACCTTGTGCGCTGGTACAAGGACATTGGCAGCCGAGTAGAAAAAGGTGAATTGCTGGCGAAGATTGATACTCCGGAGGTTGATCAGGAGCTGAACCAGAGCCGAGCGGCGCGTCAACAAATTGTCGCGCAAATGGAGCTGGCCAAAATCAGCGCTGACCGCTGGGAGAATCTGCGCACGAGCGACTCCGTCTCCGCGCAGGAAGCAGACCAATATCAGAGTGGGTACAAGCAGAGTCAGGCCAATCTGGCTGCCGCAGACGCCAACGTCCGCCGCCTTGAACAGCTTGAGGGCTTCAAGGAGGTCTTTGCTCCGTTCTCCGGCGTGCTCACCCGGCGCAACGTCGATCCCGGCGCGCTCATCAATGCTGGCGCCGGAGCCGCCGGCCGCGAACTGTTTGACCTGGCACGCGTGGACCCGCTGCGCGTTTACACCAGCGTGCCGCAGGCTTACGCGCCCAACATCAAAGTTGGCGCCAAGGCCGTCATAACGTTGCAGGAATTTCCCGGGCAGAAATTTCTCGGCATGGTGGCGCGCACGGCGGAGGCTATTGATCCGTCCACGCGTACTCTGCTCACTGAAGTTGACGTGCCCAACAAAGATGGCCATTTATTGCCCGGTTCCTTTGGAGAGGTACATTTCGCGGTGGGCTCTAACGTGGATAAGGTCACGGTTCCGGTGAACGCGATGTTGTTCCGTGCCGAAGGTCCACGCGTTGCGGTTGTGGGTCCGGACGGCAGATTGCAGTTGCGGCCTATCAACATTGGACGCGACTATGGCACCACGCTGGAGATTCTGGGCGGCGTCTCCACCACGGACCAGGTCGTCATCAACCCCGCGGACTCCCTCGAAGATGGGCAGCAAGTAAACGTGGCACAACCGCCACCGAACCAGCAGGCGCCGCAGATTCAGCACCTGCCGGGTCCGACGAAAGACCAGCAGAAAGGTGGCGCGTCGTGAAGCGAGCCGCAATCCCGGCCGCTCTCGCCCTGCTCGCGTTTGCCGCTGGATGCACCGTCGGGCCGCGTTACAGCCGGCCCGCGGCTCCAGCGCCTGCGCCGGATGCATGGAAGACCGAGCCACCCTGGCAGCAAGCCGCCCCCAAGGACTCAATTCCCAAAGGCGCATGGTGGCAGGTCTTTAACGATCAAGAGCTCAGCGCCTACGAACAACAATTGCTCCAGGCAAACCAGTCGCTGGTGGCGGCGCGCGACCGTCTAGACCAGGCACGCTCCCTGGCACGGGTTGCCACTGCAGATGTGTTTCCTCAGCTTGCGGCCGATCCCAGCGCGGTGCGCGAGCGCGGCTCCGGCAACCGTCCCCTGAATGGCGTGGTGCAGTCCAGCCGGCCGTATACCCAGAACGTCTTCACGGTCCCGTTCTCGCTCAGCTATGAGGCCGATCTCTTTGGACGCGTGCGGCGCAACGTGGAAGCGGCGAATGCCTCGCTGCAGTCCACGGCTGCGGATCTGCAAAACGTACAGTTGGTGCTGACCGCTGAACTGGCCGCCGACTACTTCACTCTGCGTGAACTCGATGCCGAACTAGTGGTGGTCCAGGAATCCGTGGACTCGCAGCGCAAGGGGCTCGACCTGGTGAACAACCGCCATCAAGGTGGCATTGCCAGCGGCCTGGAAGTCGCGCAGCAGGCTACGCTGCTGGACTCGACGGTATCGCAGCTGGCGCTGGTGCAGCAGACGCGTGAGCAGTATGAGCACGCCATCGCGGTGCTCGTGGGCCAACCGGCCTCCAGCCTGAGCGTGCGCGTTGCGCCGTTGCAGGTCACGCCGCCGCCCGTTCCGCTGGGAGTGCCGTCCGACGTGTTGGAGCGCCGGCCTGATATTTCCACGGCGGAGCGCCTGATGGCCTACCAAAATGCGCAGGTCGGCATCGCGCACTCGGCTTTCTATCCGCACATCACCCTAAGCGGTTCGGGAGGGTGGCAGAGCCAGGATCTGGCGTCGCTGCTCAACGCACCCAGCCTCATCTGGTCGCTAGGTGCGGACGCCCTGCAGCCCATCTTCGAGGGGGGACGAAATCGCGCGAATCTGGCGGCCGCTCGCGCCGCCTACGACCAGTCCGTGGCGAACTACCGCCAGTCCGTGCTCACGGCGTTCCAGGAAGTCGAAGACGGGATCAGCAATCTCAGCACGCTCTCGCAAGCCCTGGCCACGCAGCGTGCTGCGGTCGATGATGCGCGCCGGGCTCTGGCGATCGCCAACAATCGTTACATCGGAGGAGTTACGAGCTACCTCGATGTCATCACCGCACAGACCACTCTGCTAACCAGCGAACGGCTGGAGACCCAGCTGCTCGGCCAGCAGATGGTTAGCTCCGTCTATCTCGTCAAAGCCCTCGGCGGTGGCTGGGACGTAAGCCAAATAAAAGACCAACAAGTTCATCCCCAAGCCCGACAAGTCTTGCAGCCCTAGACGGACGAAAACCGGCGGGGCTCGATCAGCAAGTCTCGCTCTCCTGAACCCGACATCGTCACGAGTAAGTGGAAGGTCGCCCCTGGTTTGTAAGCGGTCATCACAAATCTGTTGTGTGGACTACCGCGAGCCGGTAGTTAATTGGAGTGCGGGAACGATTCAGGTCACCGCAGGCTGCCGGGTCAAGTCCAACGTTAGAAGGGGACCGACCTTATTCCGAGCCCGTTTCCGTCCGGGCCGACGACGTTCGACACACGAAACGCCTTGTCGAGGGGATGCGGCAAGAACTGCAACTCCTTTTGCGTCAGCATGCCGCAATCGGGAAACGAATTGGAGTAATCAAGCACACACTGGCTGGGCTGGCTGACCTTTTCGGTCCCGACATTGCCGGGGAACTGCACGAACTGCTTTCCACACGGCCTGTGTCCCGCCCAGCGAGTCATACTCATAACGGACTCACTGAAACCTGTCGCCGCGTGCTGATGGGCGTCTCTCAAGCCCTTACCACTCGTCAAGTCTGTGAGAGGATCGAACAGGAGTACCCGTCCGTGTTAGCACGGCACATAAACCCAACAGCCTCGGTAGCCGTCGTTCTGAAACGGCTGGTGATCTATGGGGAAGTCCTGGACAGCGCAGATGAAGGAAACCCGCGAACCTGGCGTTGGGTGGGGACTCGGCAACACCTAGTCGGGAATCACCCCTTACCGTCATCGGCTGCTTCGGAGATAGCCAGGTAGTTCCCAGCGCGAAGCGAGGTTAGAAAGCGTGTGCCAGAACTGAACCGTGCAGCGGGGACGGACGCAGCCGCACGATTCAGTTCAGATCCGCTAGAACGTAATCTTCAGCGAAAACTCAAGCACTCGCGGAGCGCCCAAGCCGAAGACCCCCGAACCTAGGCCGACTCGCAGGCTGTCGGGCTGTACGCCTGCGGTCCCGTTCGCGCTTCCCGGCTGACCATTGAGGATCCCGGACAGTGCGTTCTTGGGCGTGTCGTAGTTGGAAAAGTTTGGTACGTTGAAGAAGCTGACTCCGGGCTGGAGTTCCACGCGCTCTTTGACCTTATAGGTCCAGTTGAAGCTAAGATCGAGGTCGCGCATCCAGCCATTGGTCACTTGATTTGCTGGTGCTGCGGCGACCGTGGGCATGACAGCCTGAAGTTGCTGAAGCTGAGCGAGGGTAAACAAGCCGTTGCTGATCAGCACTTGGCCAGCTGGAGTTGGTTTGCCGGCGAAGTTCTGGTTGTAATTGTTAATCGCGTTGCTTATGTCGCTGCCTTTGACGCCGCGACCGAACGACCCCAGGTTTGTCCCCGGGAGAATGCTTCCAAGCGTGCCATTCGTGCCATTTGCGCCGTAGCCGTCTCCAGTGCCGTCTCCATTGACTGCAGTTACGAACATGCCGCCCGGAGCTCCGGTCGCAGGAAGAGTGAGGGTTATGGGCAACGAACTGTAGAAGTGGCCGATCACACTGGCCCGGAAGTGGCCCGGCAACTCCATGATGCCACCAAAAGATATTTGGTGGGTACGATCCAGTGCGCTTGGCCCAAAATACTTGCCGGGGTTGGCGTAATCCCAGGCGCTATTGACGAAATCTCCGTCGTTGGCCATGGCGCTATACCGCGACAGCGCATAGGAGACTTGTAAGTTGACGTAGCGGACTCCCTTGAACGGGTTGTGTACATCCTGCTTCAGCGACGTTTGCAACCCGTTGTACACGGAGCGCCCAATGGGGAAATTCATCTGGTTCGCCCCCACGCTGGAGTTGATTCCGGGAAACGCTGCCGGTGCGCAAGGAAAGCCCGCGCACAACTCAGCACCGGAATCCAGCCCAGCGCCGGCGTAGTTCACAATGGTCGCGCCCGCGTTGATCGCGCATTGGCTCGAGGCCTGATCAAATCCGGCGCCGCAACCGAATGCCTGGTTTGTGGTTGAAATTGCCGCCTGTGCTGCCGTCGGATTGAAGAAGCGCGTATCGCCCACATGGTTCGTATCTACCACCAGCAGGGTATGCGTCGATACGTTTCGGAGATAGTCGGCGGTCAATATCATCCCCTTGCGGATTTCGCGCTGGATGCCCAGATTCATTTGCACGGAACGAGGGGTCTTATAGCCCGGATAGAACAGGTCGGTGGAGGTTGCGAAGCTGCTATCGGTCTTGGCATTGCCGATGAATCCGCCGTTTGTCCCGGAGCCAACGGTTGCCGCCGCTGCCTGATACTGCGCTTGCGCGGCGGCAATTTGCCCCTGCACCGCCCCAATCGGTTGGCCGCAGAAGGTGGGCGTGATGATGGCCCCGTTGCCCGTGGGGCTGGGCAGTTGGTAGGGCGTGGGATTGCCTCCAGAGCATGCTCCTGCGAAGCCGAGGAAGCTCCCAGTCATGAGGCGCGCGGGGCGGTCGAAGATGACGTTGTTCCAGATTGAGTTCTCGTAGAACAAGCCAATTCCGCCGCGCACGACGGTTTTTCCGTTATTTGCCGGATCCCAGGCAAAGCCGAACTGCGGCGCAAAGTTCTTGTTTGGGTTGTTCACACGATTCCCCAAGCCAGAATAGAACTGATTGTTGAATTGATCTAACGCTGAAATTGGAGCTAGATCGCTGTCTGTTCTGCCTGTGTCGCGCACGTAACGCAGCCCGTAGGTCAGAGTCAGATTACGCCTGATCTTCCAGGAGTCGCCCACGTACCAGGAGATCCGATTGTCCGGCCCCAAGCTTCCACCAGCAAAACCAAACGCCGCCACAGGAGTGTTGAAGCCATTCCCGTTGCCCAAAACCACATTAGTCGCCAGGTAATTAAATGGGTTGGCGGCACCGCCTGGGAGGCTTCCACAAAGCGGATTGTACGTGCCATTCGGCAATGTGCAATCTGTGGCGCTATCGTTCACTGCAGGCCCGTTTGCCAGAAAGCCAGCGAAACCTCCGCCATGGATTCGGTCATACCCACCGCCGTATCGCAGAATGTGGGAGCCGTAGGCCCGGCTGCCGTCATACTTGATCTGATGGTTCGATTGCACCGTGGCTTGCGGCGCTAATAAGCCCTGCCCCGAGCAAAATACGTCGGGCACCACTCCCGAAGAGTTGAGACAGAATGGGTCAGGACCGAGGCCCAGTTCGATCGGAGAAGACGGGTCGAACGGAGTGCTGCTGTTCGTACCGCTGACAATCTTGTTAAAGAATTTCATGTACCCGAATCGGAAACTGTGGGTATAAGCGCCAGTCGTGAAGTCGAATCCCACCACGTGATCGCGGGTGTGATTGGTATTGTTCAAGGGCTGGAATGCGGTTGCCTCGAATGACGAGAAGTCGCTGAGCTGGTCGTAAGAGAAGCGATAAAACATCTTGTAGTTCTTGCCGAACTGGTAGTCCAGCTTGGCGATGCCCTCGGCTTCGCGGAAGGGTGCGGAGTAGCTCCCCTTCAAATCAAAAGGAGGGCCTGCGACAACCGGCTGCGAAAAATCCTGCTTGGTGCGCTCGGCATCGACGAAAAAGAACAGCTTGTTCTTGATGATCGCTCCTCCGAAGTTGCCGCCGAATTGATTTCTCTGGAAGGGAGTGTGGGAGGCGCCCGGGAGATTGGAGTCCAGCGATTGATCGCGGAAATTGTAGTAGCCTTGCCCGTGGAACGAATTGGTTCCCGACTTCGTAACTACGTTGACCGAACCCGATGAGGTCAGCTCTGTCGACAGATCCAGCATGGATTCTCCGAGCTGAAACTCCTGGATCGCTCCTTGCGGAATATCTTGCGTGGTCGTGCCGACGGTCTCGTCACTGACATCCGCGCCATCAACCTCGATTCGCGCCGTCCGTCCAAAACGGCCGCCAAACGAGATCGAAGAGAACCCCTTCTTGGTGGGATCGAAACTGCCCCCATCCTGGATCTGGACTCCCGGTTCCAGCTGAGCCAGATCAAGGAAATTGCGTCCGTTGATGGGAAGATTTTCAATTTGCTGAGGGTCAAGCACGCCTTGCACCGTCGCCTGTTCGGTGTTTACCTGCAGCTCGTTTGCCTGCACCTCGATCACTTGCCCGGCCTCGCCTAACTGAAGGGCGAAGTTGCCCGGCGCAGTTACGCCCACCTGAACAGGAATGGTTGCATCCAGGGTTTTGAAGCCCTTCGCCTCTACCCGCACGACATAATCGCCGGGGATCAACGAGCCGGAAGCATAAGCACCGGAGGAAGTGGTGGTTGTCGTGATCGCCTGCCCCGTCCCTTTATCTGTGATCGTGATCTTGGCTCCGGCGACGACCGCGCCCGTCGGATCAGCGATGATCCCCTGGATGCTGCCAGTGGAGATCGTGGTCTGCGCGCACACCACTGCGGAGGACAGGAGGAGAAGCGTCAACGTGGCGAATGCACTAACACGCACTGCAACACGCCAGCGACAACCTGAAATCAGGGTCATTGGTTTGCCTTTCTTCTTTCCCCCAAGTCGAGTGCTCAGTCACAGAGCTGCAACCGGATAACGATCCAAGTGATCTGCACCCGTGGTAACGGTGCTTTGCAATGTTTTGGCCAACCTGATCTTGAGACGTTGTAAGGACTTACGTCAGGACTTTCCAAGCATGACTACGATTTTGTGGAGGGATGTTCTGGGGCTTCGCACCGTCGATGGCGCGTCTCGCACCTTTTGCCTGTTACACCACTGCGATTCTGTGTTGGGACACATCAATGGTATTCCGACTTCCAGATTCTGGAGGTTTTAGGCGCCACCATGCCCCAGAAGCAGCGATCCGCGTGGCGTGCCGAGGAATGATCCACTCAGCGAGGAAGGTGCCGCTACCGATCTAGAATTCTGCGTGGGATTTCAGACAAGGCAACTTGTCATAAATGAGTTCCATTTCGGAACCTCTGATGACACAAATCCCGCTGCATGTGACAAATGTCACAGCGTCGTCGACGAAAACAACGCAGGATTGCGCTCCTGCTCTGTTCCCGGGTCTGATCGGAGCCGAAGCGAGGAGACAACGTCCATGTCGACGCTGAAAAAGTTGTTGTGGAGCCTGCTAGTGCTTGCCATCACGGCCGTGCCTGTCATGGCGGGAAACAACGATGCAAAACCCGCAAAGGAAAATGCAAAGAACGCAACTGCCGCAGAAGCGACCCCGGCTGCGGCAACTCCGAGCCTGGCCCCAACTGCGGGCGATGCGAATGTCACGGCCTTGCTCGGGGTGCTCGTGATGAAAGGAGTTCTGGCGCCCACAGAGGCCAACGCGATTCGAAATGCCACTCCCACAGCTCAATTTCAAGCGCTGGTAGAAGCTCTTTCGCGGAAAGGCCTGGTGAGCGCGCAGGATCTGTCTGCGATTGCCGGGGCCAGACCGGAGGCAAAGCCTGAGGCTGCCGCGGTCCCGGAAACTGCGGCTCTTTCCACCCAGGCCGCCCCGCCGGCTCAAGCTCTCGCCGAGCAAAAGCCCGCTGCACCCTCAGTAGTGCCCGCGATTGCTCCCATGCGGGTGCTTCCGCTGGATCCTCCGGTCAAGGACGGTCTTATACCAGGCTTCAAGCTTAGTGCGGTGAAGGTGACCCCCTACGGCTTCATCAAGGTGACCGCCGTTCGGGATTCAAGCTCTCCTAATGGTGACGATTTTCCGTTCCCCGGAATATTTCTGAATTCCAGCTCTGTCTTCAGCACCGGTCCCACAACGGACCCCTCATTCCACCTGAAGGCGCGTGCCTCGCGCTTCGGAGCGAATTTCGAATGGCCTGATATTGCAGGGAAATTGACTTTGACCGGCAAGGTAGAAGGTGATCTGGAGGGCGGTTTCACGGAAGTCGACAACGCCGATGTCTCGTCCGTTCGCAACCCGCAACCGCGGCTGCGGTTGGCCTATGTGCGGCTGGACTATGCCGCCACGGAAAGCTCAGACCTCTTCTTCGAAGGCGGCCAGAACTGGTCGCTGTTCGGGTCGAGCGCCCTGCCCAACATTGTCGAAACCACGTTCCTCGGCGCTTATTCTGGTGACATCTGGGAACGCACTCCCCAAATGCGCTTCGGCCTGGTGCAGAAACTCGGCGGCGATCGCAATTTCAAGTTTTCGCCCGAGGTTGCACTCATGATGCCCAGTACGGGCCAAATCTACAAACTCAACAACACCTTGGGAGGGTTTGAGGCGCAGATTGGCGAGGGCGAGCGCCAGGGAGCCGATTCTGGCCGTCCGGAACTGGAAGCCAGAGCGGTCCTGCAGTTCCAGCTCGACAAGGGTCCCGGAGTCGCCCCGGCACAGCTGATCTGGGCTGGATATGAGGCGCGTCGCACCTCGATCACGACCGCGCTCGGTCTTGCGGGAGGGAACTACACCCCAGCTCAACAGGCCGCACTGAACGGAACATCGTTCCAGAACGGCTTTACCGCGAGCAGCAACCTTTTCGGCGACCAACTCGCAATCCAGTTGCCGACGCGCTGGTTCACGTTGGTGGCAAGCGCTTACCGCGGCGGCGACATGCGCTTCATGTTCGGGGGCCAGCTGGACACGAACTTCACGGACGTCAGCGGGTTGTATCAGGTCCAAAGTTTTGCGACGGTGGATGGGGTGGCCGGAACGGTATCCGGCGCCTCGATGCTGGGTTGCACCGTGAACGCTCCGATTGGGAGCGCGTGCACTGTGGCCGGTGGGCAGACCGTAGTCGCCCGCGAGCATGCGGTGGGCGCATTTGGCGGCTTCGTAAACCTGGGTCTGCCTCTGTCGCGCTGGTTCCATGCCGATCCCAAGGGCCACAACGCGGGGTGGCAACTCTTGCTGGACGTGGGCAAGGACCAGGTCGTGCATCGCGATCTTCTCCACGCCAATGGCATTGGCTGCGGGAGTGCGGACGGAAAGACCGCATGCAACGGTGGATTGCCAATCTACATGGGCACGATGGGCGCGGCGACTCTTTACTACAAACTTAACCCCTGGGTCACGTTCGCCTTCGAACAATCACGGTATGCGGCCCACATTCTGCCTGAAGTTCCGCCGCTGTACGATATCGCGGGCAAGCAGTCCCACGTCTGGCAGAACCAGCGGACCGAGTTTGGGCCGATCTTTACCTTTTAGGCAATCGAACCGGGCCTTGTGGTAGCGTAACCGTGCTCGCCGCAAGGATGTTCGGCGATGCCTTCACGCCCGTGCTGCGGGCGGTGATGGCATCTCCGGCCAGCCCCTTGTTACGGCGGGGTCTGGAATCGGAAATTTCCGCAGCGAGTCCGACGACGAGGAGGAGCTTATGGCAGAAGCGTTGAGGCGTATCGACACGAGCCAGGAAGAGCGCTACGAAGCGTCCCAGTCAACCTGGGACAAGATCGCAGAGAGCCAGGATTTCAAAGATCTGATGGCCACAAAGAGGATCTTCATTGTGCCCGCATTTTTGTTCTTCGTGGTGTATTACTTCGCCTTGCCGGTACTGGTCGGTTACGCGCCCCAGTTCATGTCGACCAAGGTAATTGGCGAGGTCAACCTCGCGTACCTGTTCGCCTTGTCCCAGTTCTTCGTGGCCTGGCTGATTGCCGGGCTCTACGTCAAAGCCGCCAACAATTTTGACCGGTTGGCGAAAGACATCGTAGGGAAAGCCGAGAACAGCAAAGGAGGCAAGTAGGCCATGAATATCTCACTTGTCATGTTCCTGCTGTTCATCGCGATCACCCTGGGCATTACCTACTGGGCCTCGAAGCGCTCGGCCGGCACCAGTGCGTACTTTGCCGCCAGCCGGCAGATCAAAGGCTGGCAGAACGGGATTGCGGTGGCCGGCGACTACATGAGTGCCGCATCGTTCCTGGGAATCGCGGGCATCATCGCCTTCCAGGGATATGACGGCTTCCTGTTTTCGGTGGGCTGGCTCGTCGCGTATCTGACGGTCTTGTTGGTGATCGCGGAGCCACTGCGCAACGCCGGTAAGTACACCATGGCGGACGTGCTGGCTTACCGCCTCAAGCCGAGGCCGGTGCGGGCCATGGCCTCGCTCAGCACTCTGACGGTCAGCACCTTCTACATGATCGCTCAGATGGTGGGAGCGGGTGCTTTGGTGAAGCTGCTGCTCGGAGGCTACGTCACTTACAACAAAGCGGTGATCGGCGTTGGCATTCTGATGATCGTCTACGTGGTTTTCGGCGGCATGCTGGCCACCACCTGGGTACAGATCATCAAGGCGATTCTGCTCATGGCAGGGACCATTCTGCTGAGCATCCTTGTCATGGCTCACTTCCATTTCAGTTTCAGCGATTTTTTCGGAGCCGTGGCGCACGTGAGTTATCACGACGCGAAGGGGCAGGAGGTGGTCAAAGATTTCCTGCAGCCAGGACTTCGCTACAAGCCGCCTTACGGACCGCTGGACCTGATTTCCCTGGGCCTCGCTCTGATTTTCGGTACTGCCGGGCTGCCTCACATCCTGGTGCGGTTCTACACCGTGCCCGACGCCAAAACGGCACGTCACAGCGTGGTTTGGGCGATGGTGCTGATCGGCAGCTTCTACATCATGACGACGTTCCTGGGCTTTGGAGCGGCCACGATCGTCGGCCCCGACTTCATCAAGACTCACGGGGGAACAAACATGAGCGCTCCGCTGCTGGCCAACGCTCTGGCGGGGTCCGTCTTCTTCGCATTCATCTCTGCCATTGCTTTTGCCACCATCCTGGCGGTCGTCGCGGGTCTCACAATCAGCGCGACCACTTCTTTTTCACATGACTTCTGGACCAACGTGATCCATAACGGGGTCGAGCGAAGGCCGGGCGAAGAAGTGCTGGTGGCTCGCATCTCCGCGTTTGTGGTGGGCGCGGTGGCAATGGCGATCGCAATTCTGCTGGGTCCGACGGCAAACGTGGCGTTCCTCGTGGCGCTCGCGTTTGCCGTGGCCGCGTCCGCAAACCTGCCCGTGATTGTGCTTTCGATTTTCTGGCGAAGGTTCAATACAGCAGGAGCAGTCTCGGGACTTGCCGTCGGCTTGCTGGCGTCAATCGGACTCATCCTGGTCAGCCCCAGCCTGATGGCGATTGATCCACCCACGGTGACCGGTGCGGCCCGCCACCTGATCCAAGCCAAAGCCTGGTTCCCCCTGGAGAATCCTGGCATCCTGAGCATTCCGCTGGGATTCATCGGAGCGATCGTCGGCACGCTCGTTAGTCACGAGCCGACTTCGCAGCACAAGTTCAACGAACTGCTAGTCCGCTCAAACACCGGACTGGGTGCGGAGAGAGCTGGCGCTCACTAGTCAGCGGTTTCGCTCCATCTAGGGCAGCTGAGGAAGTCCAAGCCTTCTTCAGCTGCTCGTCTCCAATTTCTGCCGGTTGTCCTCTGAAAACGCCTCGTTTTCTGGATGATAGGATGCTACGGTCAACGTTTGTTCCTCAACAACACCCGCCGCACAAACGCCATGACCGAGGACGACGCCACGCTCCTGAAGCAGAGGTTTACGAAAAAGTTTGGCCAGATTCCGCGTCTTTACCGGGCGCCGGGGCGAGTGAACCTGATCGGCGAACATACCGACTACAACGATGGCTTCGTGATGCCGGCGGCCATCGGTCTCTATGCCCGCGTTGCGATTGCACCCCGCATCGACCGGCAGCTGATTGTTCACTCCAGGGATTTTTCGGAGACGATCCAGTTGAAGTTGGATCATCTGCCGGATTCGGGGCGGGGGCGATGGTCTGATTATGTAGCCGGCGTGACCAAGAAGCTGACGGAATCTGGTCACAAGTTGCGCGGCGCGAATCTGTGGCTGGAGGGTGACGTGCCTCAGGGAGCAGGGCTGAGTTCGTCTGCCTCGGTGGAAGTGGCCGCGGGATACGCCTTGCTGGCAGTTTCAAATGGGACGATCGACCGCCAGGAGCTCGCACTCCTTTGCCAAAAGGCTGAGAACGAGTTCGTCGGGGCTCGCTGCGGAATCATGGACCAGTTCGTTTCCTGCCACGGAAAGAGTGGCTGCGCCCTGCTGCTGGACTGCCGATCTTTGGAATTCCGCCTGCTGCAATTACCGAAAGACGTGCGGATCGTGATCTGCAACACCATGGTCAAGCACAGCGTTGCGGGCGGAGAATACAACCAGCGGCGAGCAGAATGCGAGGAGGGCGTCGCTATCCTCGCAAAGCATCGACCGGGTGTACGGGCGTTGCGGGACGTCACGCTAGCCGAACTCGCCGCTTACGAGCGAGAATTGCCGGCAACTGTGGCGCGCCGCTGCCGGCACGTCGTGCACGAGAATGCCCGCGTGCTCGAGGCTGCTGCTGCGCTCGACCACGGCGATCTGGAAGCCTTTGGCGCTCTCATGAAGGAATCGCACAAGAGCCTGCGAGACGATTTCGAAGTGAGTTGTCCCGAACTCGATCTTATGGTGGAAGTCGCCGAAAGTCTCGACGGGGTCTTCGGGTGCCGGATGACGGGCGGCGGGTTTGGTGGTTGTACCGTGAACCTCGTTCAAGAAGATCGTGTGGATTCCTTCAAGCGAAAAATGAGCGAGGCATATCAGCACTCCACGGGCCGAAAGCCGGAGATCTACGCCTGCACGGCCGCCGACGGAGCGGGCGCCATCGTGAGTGCCTGAAGTGATCGGACTCCTGCCACCCGAACCGCCGCGGACAGTTTGATTTCACAGTCGTTCCCTAGCCCCGCGCCCCTCGCCGAGAATGTTAAACTGAATTACGAAGGATGGGCGCGTAGCTCAGGTGGTAGAGCAATGCCCTTTTAAGGCATGGGTCGCAGGTTCGAATCCTGCCGCGCTCACCAGCCATCCACCACTTCTACTAAGGGCACCTGGCTCGTGCCCGATTCCTCAGTCGTTGCTGTGCGAAAGCCGCGCTTCACTTTTCCAAGAGTCCTGCTGGCCATGGAATCTGAAATCCGGGGAGCAGAGGTGCCTTGAAATAAGAGGCTGCCTGAACCTGGCTAGGCTACCGCTGTGCGACGCCGCAACTCAGCTGGACGAAAATGCACGGCAGGTTTTTCCTGCAGTAAGAGTTCGGTAGCCTGCACGCGGCGATCGGCGTGGAACCATTGCTGCACCACGTTGTCGCACAGGAGGTTGGCCACGGAGAGAAGGCTCATGCCCTGATGGTGTGCCATCCAGGATCGCACGATCTGGAAGCGTGACCAGCGCAATCTGCCGCGGGCGGTCGTATAGTCAGCCGCTTCGTAAAATCCGTAGGGGCCGAACCAACTGAGCGCCATCATACGGCGCAGATTGCGCAACGACCCGGGCCGGTCGATGCTCAGGGCCAAAAATGTCGAGTAGGGTGAAATGACCAGAGGATTCGAATCGCGTCGCATCAGCGAAAGCTGAGGCAAACCGAATGCCTGGTAGCCGTAATTGCCGTGTTCGTCGAGTTTGGAAAAACCCGATTCCGACATCCCCCACGGAACACCCCTGCTTGCCATATACGCCTGCTGCGACCGCACGGCCGCCACTTGCGCACGGTCCAACAAAGTATCCGGGTAAGCCCGCATCCACAGCGAAGGCATAAGATACTCGAACATGGTCCCGGTCCATGAAAGCAAGACTGGCCTTCCATGATCGAGAGTATGGCCGCGCCCGACCCGGAACCAGCATTCCTGAGGGATGTCCTCCTTGGCGATCGCGATGAACATGGCGATGCGCGACTCCGTGGCCAGCAAGTCATAGCAGGCGTTCTGCAACTCTTGTGATGGCACGTCGAAGCCCACCGACATCAGCTTGCGGCCCGGATGCAACAGGAAGGTGAAATCCATAGCATCGGCGAACTCGCCGACCTGAGCGCTCAGTTTCGTGAGACTCTCAATGAGGAACACTGCGTTCGTCCGTGCCTCCCCGAGCACAGAGGTGAATTGCGCGTAAAGCGCCTTGCGTTCTTCGTCGGCAGAAGGCAGGATACGATCGACGCGCGCCTGAAGCTCCCAAATCAAGTCGGGCAACTGCTGCAAGGGCACGCGGCCCATGAACTTCGGGGTGATGCCCAGTTCGTCGCGCAGCGCTGCGAACTCCGGAAGCCACCAGGGTTCATAGGACCTGACCATACGACAGATGTTCTGCAGCCGGTGCTGGGTTTCCCGGCGAAACCAGTCACCGTTACCGGGGCCATCTGATCGACCCGGATCAGCTCCAGCATCGATATCCCCCTCGCGCAAGTCCAGGATCGCAGGGAGCCAGTTCTTATCCCGGATGTTTCCCTCAAGGCGGGCAAGTCGTTTTCGAGGAAATTGCTTTGCTTCAGTCAGAACCCGCAGATGATCTAACAGCCCCTCCGCTAAGGACGGCTGAAAGAGCGGGCGACCCACGCGATCCAGGCATCCATGTTGCAGCGACCACAGAGAAGCCAGCAAATTACCGCTGTCGACGGAAGAAACAAAAAAAGGTGCGATAGGGGCGAGCGTGTGCGTGTCGTACCAGTTCAACAGATGGCCGCGATGCTTGGTCAGACGAACCAAGGTTGCCAGGGTTTGCCGTGTCATCGCGTCCAGTTCCGGAACCGTCAAATATCCAAGTTCGACCGCAACCTGCCGCGCGTTCAGCAGCAGACCCAGATTGGTGGGAGAGACGCGCGCCGCCACGGCAGGTGGCTGTTCCTGAACGTTATCCGGAATCAGCCAGTGGTGTTCCTCAGTGCAGAACTCGGCGAAATATCGCCAGGTATGAAGCGCGGCACGCCGTAGAAACAATGTGTCGTGCCGAGACAGTTTGTCTCGCGGCACGGCTGGCGATTCATTCAGCCAAAGCGCAACCAGCTTGCTGCCGGCCCACAGCACAAGAATCGGAGCTGCCGTGAAGAGGGAAAGCGGACGCAGCCACCAAAGCAGCAAGGCTACCGCCACCGCGAAGAGGGGCATCCAGTCGAGGTAACGATCAATCGGGGTTTGCCGCGCGCCAAATTCCGCCTCCGCGGACGTCTCCCATTCCAACAGTCGTTCCCGGGTCAGGGTCCGCCGCACCACCGCCCGAGCGACGGCGTCGAGCGAGAGCAAAGTTTGGTGCGCGAGGAACACCAGCGTCAGCAAGACGGAGAAGTGTGCCGCATAAAAGGAGGTCACCGCCTCGCGCGCAGTCGACATCTTGCGCTCCGCGATCGCGCGCCCCAGAGCGAAGGCGAGTTCGAACCACGACGGGAGGATCAAAATCAAAATGGTGGCAAAAGTCCAGCGCAGCGCGCTTTCTCCGGGCACGAGCCAGCCAAACAGCAGGAGCAGAAGCGTGGCCGGCTCAACCAGACTCCGCCGGAGGTTGTCGAGAATCTTCCAACGGGACACCAGCGAGATGGGATTTGTGACGCGCGCCCCGGATTCATCCGGCACGCGCGATGTCAGCCACTCCGCAATTTGCCAGTCACCGCGCAGCCAGCGGTGCTTGCGGCGGTTGTAAGCGCTGTAATGCGAGGGATAGTCCTCGATCACCTCAACGTCGCTGGCCAGGCCCGCGCGCGCATAGGCGCCTTCAATCAGATCGTGGCTCAGCAGAGCGTTTCTTGGGAAGCGGCGGTCGAGCACGCGATGAACCGTGTCCACTTCGTAGATGCCCTTGCCGGTAAAGCTGCCTTCCCCGTACAGGTCCTGGTAGGCGTCGGAAACCGCACGGGTGTAGATGTCGAGCCCTGTCTCTCCCGCGTAGATGGCGGCAAGGCGCGAACGTGCCGTACTTTGCACGCTCACCCCGACCCGCGGCTGCAGAATGCCGTATCCAGCCACGACGATGTTCTTCTCCGGATCGATAATCGCCTGGTTCAGGGGATGGGCCATGGTCCCGACCATACGATCGGCTGCTCCGCGGGGAAGCTCAGTATCAGAATCGAGGGTAATTACGTATCGCACCTTGGGCAGGATGGAAACGTCGCCGACTTTCACCGGGAAGCTGTCGTACTGCGCGCGCAGCAGCTTGTTCAAATCGAGCAACTTGCCGCGCTTGCGTTCCCAACCCATCCATCCCTTTTCGCGGGGATTGTAGACGCGGTGGCGATGCAGCAGGAGGAATGATCCCATCTCCTTTCCGCTATATCGCTCATTCAATTCCTGAATCAGATCTGCACACAGGTCGATCAGGGGGTTCTGTTCGGGAGCCGGTTCGTCGGAGTCGGGCAGATCGGAGACCAGCGCGAAGTGGATATTGCGGTCATGGTTGCCCAGGAAACGAACCTCCAGGTCTTCGACCAGGCCGCGCACTTGCTTCTCATTCAGCAGGAGACTTGGGACCGCAACCAGTGTGACACAATCGTCGGGAACTCCCTCCGAGAGATCGAGCTTCGGAAGAATCTCTGCTGGCAGCACAGCCGTAACCAGGTCATTCATCAGTTGGACCGCAGACTGGGAACTGGGCAGCAAAAGTATCAACATCGACAGCAGCACTATTGCCGGCGAACTGTCGGGAGGAGTCAGGAACAGCAGGATTCCCGTGATAATGGCGAAGGTGAGGATCGCAATTCCCGGAAGGAAGAATTCGTCCGGATGGCGACGCAGCCAGGTGCGAAGGCTTTCGAGAAGATCGGGTTTAAAGCCGACTCTCTGACGCAAGAGAGTCCGTCCTTCGCCGACGAGGTAGTAGCCGATATCAGATTGCCGCATCTTGGAGCGGGAATCGCGATACGTTCTCGTCTGGGCTTGTTCCGCCAGCCTCAGCGCTTCGCGGGCAACATCCATCTCGGCCCAGTCGGAGCGGCGCGCAATCTCCGACAGTTTTTTCCGGTACAGGTTTCGACTTTCAAAGTCCATTCTTCCGTAGGAACCCGACGGGTCGCGGCGAAGAATCGAGTCGAAAAGAATCAGCGGTTCAAGAACATCCCTCCAGGAAGCCTGCGTAATACCACGTAAGCTCAGCACGCACACACCTAGGCCGCAAGAGGCGCGAGCGGGATCGGCAAGCAGGCTGCGGGTGCGGGCAGCGATGCGTTCCAGCAAGACAAGTTTCAAGGCGGGGACGATCGCCGACAGCTCCCGGAATTCCAGTACGGTGCTCTCCTGAAATGCCTGGAGGAATGCGGTGAACGTCGTTTCGCGGAAGTGATTGCCGGTCAGATCGAGAAGGGCTTGAGCGAGCGCCAGCACCCGGGGGACGATCTCGTCCTTTCGTCCACGCACGTGTGGGAGTTGCTTCAGCGGCTTGAATTCGGCGGCAATGTTTCGCAGTTCCGCATAAATCAACTGATCGTTGTCACGGAACCAGCGTAAATCGTCCGACCCGGGGTTGCGCGCTGCTGCCTTATCGACGCGTGCGAACAAGGGTCTGAACGCAATCCTCAACCGGCGGCAGCGTTTCGAAAATGTTTCGGAACTTCGCGTGCCCGGTAACCAGCCCAGCTGGGATGCGAATTCCTTGGCTGCGCTGCGCAGGGCGTCAAGATCAGAGTGTTCGCCGCCCGGTTCGGGTTGACTTTCCTCTTCGGCGAGGCTCTCAGCTTGTGGGGTGCGGACCATTCTTATCCTTAAATGTTCTAACGATAACTGGCGGCCTGCAGTTCGAACATCTCCGCGTAGCGGCCGCCCAGGTGCGTCAACTGTTCGTGGTCTCCGTCTTCCGCAATGCGGCCATTTTCCAGCACGACGATCCGGTCGGCCATACGAACGGTGGAGAAGCGGTGCGAAATGAACAGAGCCATTTTCCCGGCGGTCAGTTCGGCGAACCGCTTAAAGACCTCGTACTCACTGCGCGCATCCAGCGCGGCAGTGGGTTCATCGAGGATCAGAAGTTGCGCCTCGCGCAGATAAGCTCGGGCCAGGGCTACCTTCTGCCATTCTCCTCCGGAGAGGTCGATGCCACCATCGAAGCGCCTGCCCAGCATCTGCTCGTATCCATATGGAAGTTTGCTGATTACTTCATCGGCCATGCTCTTTCTGGCGGACTGATGCAGGAGCGGAAGATCATCGATTCGCTCGATGCGGCCGGTGGCAATATTCTCTCGCGCCGTCATCTCATAGCGCATGAAATCCTGGAAGATAACGCCAATCTCCCGATAGAGGTCTTCGAGGTTGTACTCGCGAAGGTCGATGCCATCCAGCAGCACCTGCCCTTCGACGGGATCGTAGAGCCGAGTTAGGAGCTTGACGATGGTTGTCTTGCCCTGGCCGTTTTCTCCGATCAGCGCTACACGCTCGCCCGGATGGAAATGAAAGTTCAATCCATTCAGAATCAGGCGGGAACTGCCGGGGTAGCGGAAAGAGACATTGCGGAATTCAAAGCCGTGAGTAATCGGTCGCGGCGCCGGCAAGGCATTCGGCTTCGACGCGATCGTCGGACGCATCTCGAAAAAAGCGATCAGATCGGTGAGGAACAAAGCTTGATCGGCGATGGAGGAGACGGTGGAAAAGATCTGTTGGATATTCGAACTGGCCTGCTGAATCGCTCCGGACAGGAAGGTTAATGTGCCGATACTGAGCACTCCAGTGATCGTCCGCCAGATCACGAATACGTAGGCCGAGTAGTAGCCGGCAGTCCCGATCACCGACAAGAACGAACCCGCCACCAAGCGTCGACGCGCCAGGGCGACGTCTTCGTCGTAGATCTGGTTGGAAAGTCGGGAGAACCGTTCCGTAAGAAAGCTTGCCAGCCCGAAAAGTTTGAGTTCCTTTGCCGCCTCTTTGCTGCCGCCCAGCACTCGCAGATAGTCGAGTTGGCGGCGGATGGGAGTCTGGCGGAAGTTCTTGGCGTATCCCAGAAAGGCAAAGTGACTCTCTCCCAGAAATGCCGGAACCACCCCGGCGACGAGCATTAGCAACAGCCAGGGCGAAAACAGGATGATCGAGATGGAGAGCGAGATGGTGGTGATGACCTGTTGGACTAGCCTTCCGATCGACTGAATCATGCCCAAGCGGTCGGTTGCCTGGACGCGGGCTCGCTCCAAGCGATCGTAGAAGATCGGATCTTCGTAGGCGGTGAGATCCAATTCTGCCGCATGTTTCATCACCAGCACGCTCACGTGCCGCGTGTATTTGTCGGCCAGCAGGGCATCGAGAAAGTCGACGCCGCGGCTCAGAACGCTGCCGAAGACGGCCAGCGAGAATTCCGCCGCGACCAGCCACCACAGCCGGGGAGGTACCGCTTGATGCGTGGTGATGGCATGCACAATTCCGTCGATGATCAGCTTCGTAATCCACAAGAGGCCGAGGGGCAGAAGGGAGGCGATCAGACGAAAGACGACGCCAAGAACGACAACCGTGGGGCCTGATTCCCAGACGATTCGCAGGACTGCCGGGACGTTCCGGAGGGCGGAAATGCGCTCCCGCCATCCGATCCAGGAACCCTGTTTTTCGGCCATGGTGGAATCCTAAGGGTCTTTAATCTTCGCACCGGAACCCTTGGTCGAAACCCGAGCGACGCGACCCTACGTCAAACCAGGTGGCGCCTGATTCATTGAGTTTAGCCCAAGGATCGCCGGGCAACAAGATCAGACCACCGCGCCCTCGTGGAGCAGGTATTGGATGAAAGGGCTCCCCGTTCGGGTTGGCGCGGACCCGGCAAGCAATCCCGTGGCCGATTCTCAGGGCGAGGCGCGGTAATACTGGTTCAGACCGGCCCGCTGCATTCCACGGCGCGCTTCGGCAGTCTTCATGAATGTGTCCCAGACGAAGCCAGTCCGGAGATTCTCTGCCATCAGCATCGTGATTCCGGTGTCAATTCCCAGGGCATCGGAGTCGTACCAGTTCCTGAGCGGGTTGAATGCGTTCACGAACCCGTATTTACTCCACGCCGCATCATAGCGGCTTCGGATCGTTTTCAGGACGCGCAGAGTGGCCTCGGGCAGGAAGGGCAGCGACCCGCCGGCGGCGCTGGGTACGACCGTGCCATCGATCGGCCCTGTGGCCGGGGGCCCACCCCAGATCACGTAGCCATGATCCGAGTCCGAGGCGGTAATTCCCCACAAGTCTTCATTGTAGTCGGGATACTGCTTCCCAAGCTCCAGGCAGAAGAGCCGGTGGACTTCCGTCGCAACCACCGAATTCTGGAAGTAATCGGCAAACTTGTCTCGCCTCCCGCGAAAGTCGAACCATGCCTGGGAGTATTGATGCACGAACAAAGGCGCGAAAGAACCGATGTAGCGCAAACCGTCGTATTCGAAGGTGAGGCGCTTCCAGGCACTCCAAGTTTCTTCCCTCAGGGGGTGGGCCGATGATCCCAAGCCCAACAGGTACATCATCATCAGCTCGCTGTAGTAATCCCAGCGGTAAGGCAGGAATCCGATTTCGGGCGTCCAGCCGTGGGGGAGCAAGGAGGTGTCTTCCGACAGCCAGGTCCAGTCCACGCGGTTGAAGATCAGGTCGGCAAGTTCCGCGACCGCAGGATGCTTAAAATGCTGGCGGCAGGTGAGGACTCCACACAGCAAAATAGCCGTGTCGACGGAGGAAACTTCGGAGTCCCAAACTCTTTCTCCCGTGTTGATATTGGCAAAATGGTAGAAGAATCCCCGATGATTCGGCAGCTTTTTCCAGAGAAAGCGCAGCGCTGCCAAAACCCGCTCCAGAGCCGCGCTCCGGGTAACGAACCCTCGCTGATCTCCGATGCAAAGCGCAGTCAGGCCAAAGCCGGTGGCCGCGATACTGGCCACGATTCCTTCATCATTGGTGCGGACGTTGCAGCGGTCTTTGACCATCCCCGTTTTGGGGCTGCCTTGCTCCCAGAAATAAGCAAAATTGGCGGTTTCCAGATCGTTCAGAAACTTGTCGTCTTCGGGCGACAGAACAGCCCGCGCCGAAGGAATCGCGGGAGCCTCCGCAGGTTGTTGGGCCAAAGGCAAGGCCAACAAGAGCCGGGTAAACGGCAGGCACGCCCCTGTGCTCAGGATTTGGCGTACCAGTTCCCGACGAGAAAACTGAGTGGATTGAACGTCTGGCATGCGCGTGATCTCATTGATTCTAAACGAAGGCGCAGCGGGATGGGATTACTATGAAGATGACGCGCCAGGGACATCACCGATTCCGATTCCCAGGGCCTCCAGATTCGAGGTGACGGTCTTTCTAGAAGCCGCTTCATCGTAGAATGCTTGGAAGGCTGTGGCATGACCCGCGCACACAAAGTCGAAGTTTGGATCGGCTCGATTACCACGCTCGTGCTGATTGCGGGCGTGTTGTTACTCATCCGCTGGCACGCACACCGGCTGATATCGCTGCGGGGAGCTGTCATCGTTCAGGACACGGACAGCAGAAAGGAACAGCCTATCGCCGATGTCGAGGTCACGGCGGATTTGGCGACGGGCGCGGCAACGTCGGACTCAACCGGTTTGTTCTCGATTCCGTTGCGCAGATTCGTCAGACGAGGAGAGGCCCTGATTCTGCACTTTCGGAATCCGCGTTATCGTCCGCTCGACGTGCATGACTTTGTCGGCGACAAACTGTATGTCGTCCACATGGTCCCCATCGCCAGCCCAGCGCCGTCCGCTACTCGACCCACGGTGAAAGTCGCGAACGTTCGCGTCCGATACTCCATCCGAGCGATGACCGAGTTGAACGTGGGAAGCGCGGTGAAAACATTTCAGATTGAAAACCGGGGTAACATCCCTTGCAAAGGGCAGCGACCCTGTTCACCGGACGGGAAATGGCGCGCGGCAGTCGGCTCCTCCTCCCTCGATGCGGGAACGGGCAACGAGTTCCGGAATGCCAGAGCCTCGTGTATCGCCGGGCCGTGTCCGTTCACCAGAATCGAATCAGACCACTTCTCCCAGGGCGGGCAGACCATCATGGTCTCGGCGCGCGACTGGTCCGACACCACGACCTTCCTGCTGGAAGCCGAAGTGATCCACCCCATGGTGAGCCAGGTCGTTCACGAGTCTTACCCGGTGATCTTCGGCGAAGGGCTGAACTTCACCTTACCCTCGACCGCCGAAGGAGTAAGCATCGAAGCGGACCTGGACGGGCAAATGGTCATCTTTCCCCTCGGTCCGGCCCTGTTTTTGAGTTGGGCAAGTTGCAACGCCAGAGTCAATCCAGATCAAACCCGGGTATACCGCTGCGAACTCAAGAATCGCTACCGGTTCCAGTGAGCCGCGTATCCGCAAGAAAATTTCATTCCGGTGTTAACCTGCTCGCATTTTCCTGCTTTCGAAACAGAGCTGCGCCAAGTCCAAGATGCAGCCCTCTCTGAAGTTGCTTCTCACCTTGCGACAATCCCGTAACTCCTTCTGCTGTCTATAGTTCAGAACCATCCACGGCGATAACCAACGCGATACCTGTACCCCGAAGGGCAATTGCACAATGCGCGAAGTTCTGCGGTAATCGAAAAATGATATTGGGTCCAGGTGAACTCCGATGAGCGCACTCGTGTTACGAAAACCGGACAGCCACGACGACGGGCCCTCCGAGCTGCAAGGGCAAGTTTTTGTGCGGTCGCAATCGGTCGTTTCACGGCTCATCGGAGGAGAGACGCTGATCGTTCCCGTGCGGGGGAATGTCGGCGACTTGGCATCGATTTACAGCTTCAATGAAATCGGTTCCCTGATCTGGAAGTTGCTGGATATCCCGAAAGACCTCACTGACCTGGTGGCTGCGGTAGAGCAGGAATACGACGTAGAAAGCGAAAGGGCGAGGAAGGACGTGGAGCGATTCTTGAACGACATGCTCTCCGCGGGACTGGTTGAAGTCCGTCCGGCAGCCGCAGTTGCCGCGGCGGAACCAGTAGGGCGAGTGCATCTGGCGGTGGCAGGCTCGCGCTAGTACATCTGTTCTGCGAGATCCGAGATCCAAGCTCGAAGACCGGTGGAGCATGAATGAACTAAGTTACGGCGCCTTCAGCGCCGCACTACACGAGCGCCAATCAGGCCAGCGCGCGCCTCTGCAGGTTTCCATCGAGGTGACGCGGCGTTGTCCGTTGGAGTGTCTGCACTGCTACAACAATCTCCCCATGGGCGACCTAGACGCCCGGCGCCGGGAGTTAACCAAGGAAGAACATTTTCGCGTGCTGGATGAGCTAGTGGAAATGGGCTGCTTCTGGCTGCTCTACACCGGCGGCGAAATCTTCGCCCGCAAAGACTTCCTCGAGATCTACACCTACGCCAAGCAAAAAGGCTTTCTGATCACGCTGTTCACCAACGGCACAATCATCAACGAAGCAATCGCGGATTATCTGGTGGAGTGGCCGCCGTTCGCGATTGAGATCACGTTGTACGGGCGGACGAGGGAAACCTACGAGGCACTGACGGCAGTCCCAGGCTCTTACGACAGATGCCTGCGAGGGATCGAATTGCTCCGCTCAAGGGGCCTGCCGCTCAAGCTGAAGACGGTCGCCACCAGCGTGAACAAGCATGAAGTCACTTCGATGCGGCGATTTGCGGAAGAAGAACTGGGCGTCGAGTTCAAGATGGACGGGCAAATCAACCCGCGTATTGATTGCTCGCAGAGTCCGCTGGCGGTGCGGCTTACACCGGAAGAAGTTGTGGCGCTGGACATGAATGCGCCGAAGGGGATGAGTGAGTATCGCAGGCTGGCAGAGCGCGATCTGGCGAGTCCGCCGAACCTGGCGCAAAGCGATACCGTCTACTTCTGTGGCGGCGGAATGAATGGCTTCGCCATCAATGCATACGGAGAGATGGGCATCTGCGTGATCTCACAGCAGGAGACGTTCGGCATTCAAGGCGCTGGCGTGAAGAAGGTCTGGGAGGAGTCTCTGCTGCAGTTACGGAACCGCAAGCGTACGCGGGTGACGAAGTGCGTTCACTGCCGCATCCAGTCGCTCTGCGGAATGTGTCCCGCGAATGGCGAATTGGAAAACGGGGATCGGGAAAGTCCGGTTGAGTTTCTTTGTAACGTCGCGCATCTGCGGGCAGCCGTCATCGGATTTGAGGTTCCCCCGCACGGAGAGTGCGAGTTCTGCGCCGATGGGAGTGGCCATGAGGAGGTCTTAGAGTCAGCGCGCCGGATCATGAATAAAGAGGTCGACGTGGAAAGTTGGATCGGACCACAGCATATCTTGCCAATTCTTAACAATCCAAGTGTGTCGACCGGGGGTTGTGGGAGTTGTGGCGGTCACTGATTGGTCTTCGATAGGTGAGGTTGATGAATAACGAACAGGGCCAAGCCGACCGGAAGAAAACTTATGATCCGCCTCAGTTGAACACGATCAGTCTACGCCCAGAGGAGGCCGTTTTGGGGCATTGCAAAATCTCTGGTGGGTCAGGGCCAGTCACTGCGAGTTGTCAACCAATTGGAATGTGTCCCTCTCAAGGTTCATGAAAGAGAATATTGCGACAGTTGCGGAGCGGACGGTGGGATGCGATCGCGGCGTTGCGTTCTCCGTGGGCGGAGTGTCCGTGCAGGTTACGGGCGCAAACGATTGTGACGTCGGCTTAGTTTCCTCGCTGGTTCCGTTTCAAGCCGAGACGAGCAGTCCCGACATCAGTATCCGAGTCAAATGGGCTGCAGAGCTTTCCCCCGGGTCGGGGCGTTTGCTGTTCGATTCGGGATCGGTCTGGAGGGTGCATGATGACGAAAGTGGACTTGAGTTTGATTTTTGTGTTTCGGCGCTTGGGATGCGACCCTACAAGAAGCTGAGGGTGGATGCTCGCCTCCGTTTCGCAACACTCGAAATGAGCAAGGCAGCCTTTGCGGGCTTCTTCCATTCAGCAGAGCCTCTGGAATACCCGCTAGATGAACTCCTGATAATGCACCGCCTCACGCAGGAAAGAGCGATTGAGTTGCACGGGGTTGGCATCGTGGGGCCGGACGGCGCGAACAATCTGTTTGTCGGGCATTCCGGGGCAGGCAAGAGCACGACCGCGCGGCTGTGGACCGCACTGCACAGCGTTGAGATCCTGAGCGACGACCGCATCATTGTGCGCGAAGACAAGGTTCGCGAGGATCCGGTTCGTGACAGCAAGGTTCGTAAAGATGCTGCGCGCGAGGCTGCAACCCAGATCTTCATGTACGGAACACCCTGGCATGGCGAGGCCCATTTCGCTTTGCCCGGACGCGCTCCCCTACAGCGAATCCTCGTTCTGGAACACGGGCGGGGCAATGTGCTGACTCGTCTCTCGCCCAGTCAAGCGGTCGCGGAGCTTTTCGCGCGCAGCTTTGTTCCATTTCACCGCCACGAGTATATCGATTCCGCGCTCGCATTCCTGCAACACGTCGCTGGCTCCGTCCCTTGCTATCGCTATTCCTTTGAGCCCGATCAGAGAGCTGTCGAAAGGATTCTGGCCTTCCGTGACTAGCGATCGTCCTCAGTCGGAGCTGTTCGAAACCTTCAGCCGCCAATTGTTGAAGGAAGGAATCTGCGTGCGCTTTCAGGCGCGGGGATCGAGCATGTGGCCGACGATTCGGGACGGAGAGGTGGTGCGGATTCAACCGGTCGGGGCAGGCAGGCTGCGCAAGGGAGACATTTTGCTAGTGAAAGCACGCGGCGGTTTCCGGGTGCACCGGCTGGTACTGGCGGATTGCGATCGAGACCGCTTCGTGACTCGCGGAGACAACAGCCCGGAAAACGACGCCGAAGTGCGTGGCCGCCAGATTCTCGGAGTGGCCGTCGCGAAAGAAGTGGAGGGAGGAATCGGGTTCCGGAAGCTCGGAGGCATCCGAGCGAAGGCGCGCCGCGCCGTCGCACAGGCCAGATCGGCGATGAGCCGCGGGGCTAAAGCAGCGTCGGCCAGTTTGTCGTTGCGGCTTGGTCCCAATACCGCCCAGCCGCGCCGCAACCTCACCAAGGCCGTCGCAGTGTTGGCGTTGTTGTGGTTTGTGACATCGCCGTATTCCCGCGCGCAAGTCGCGGTCGACTCCACCACGTCCGCCGCGGCGGCATTGACAGGAGTCGCGAACACAGCCACTCTCACGGTTCCCACCCACGTCACGACCGCTACCGCCAATCGGTTGCTGATCGTCGGAGTCTCGATCAACATCACGAATGGCACTACAACCACCGTTAGTGGTGTGACCTATAACGGCATAGCACTCACGTCGATCGGAGCGCACAACGACGCCGGAATCACACGGCGCGTGGAAATGTGGCAACTGCTCGCCCCCGCCAGTGGCACCTTCAACATTGTTGTCACGCTGAACGTTCCGACGGGAGTTACGGTTGGCGTTGTCGCCGGTGCTACGACCTTCACAGGTGTGGATCAGATCGTGCCGTTGGGGACGTTTGTTTCTGCCAACGGATCGGGCCAGAGCAATTCGCAGCTCGACGTCCCAAGCATAGTCAATGGAATGGTGATCGACACGCTGGCTACCGGTGCACCCCGGACGGTTACGATATCGGGACCCCAGGTTTCGCAATGGAACGCGAACAGCGGAACTGGGACAACCGATGTTACCGGCACCGGAAGCTCGCGCACAGGTGCACCCAGTGTCCCGATTTCCGAAACCTTCAGCAACAGCTCCAACTGGGCGTTGGGCGCGGTTTCGATCAATCCAACTGCGGCCGACATTGGTGTCACGACCAGCGTAAACACTGTCCTGCTCGGGCAAAACTCCGTTTACAACATTACTGTTACCAACAATGGGCCTTCACCGGCCAACAATGTGGTTTTGACCGACACGTGGGCGGCGACCGGCCTGACGCTGGTGTCGGTGAACCCAAGCGCAGGAACGACGTGTACGGGCACGGCCCCCATCAGTTGCACGCTTCCAACTCCTCTGAATAGCGGGGCCACCGCAACGGTCGCGGTCACGGTGACGGCCAGCACCTCCGGCGCGTATTCCAACACGGCTGCTTTGACCGATTCCGGTACACCGCCCGATCCCAATACCGGGAACAACTCCTTCACCGCGGTGGCAACCGTGCAGTCGGCGTCGTGCGCGAACGTCTCCCAAGCCACGGTCGGAACCAACTTGACCGGCGTGGTGAACACCTACTATCCCGGAACCGCGAGCGTAGCTGCCGGAGCAACCTCGATTCCAGTCGGCGCAGCCACCGGAGCAGGTACCGCAATCGCTGCGGGAAATCTCCTGCTAGTGATCCAGATGCAAGACGCCAGCATCAACGATTCGAATAGCGTTGCTTATGGGAATGGCAGCACAGGCCAGGGTTTCACCACCCTGAACAGCGCGGGAAACTACGAGTTTGTGACCGCGACCGGCGCGATCAGTGGAGGTAAGGTTCCGATTGCGGGATCGGGATCGGGAGGCGGATTAGTCTTCGGGTACAACTCAGCGGCTGTCTCCGCAACCAAAGGACAAAGCACCTACCAGGTCGTCCTGGTTCCGCAATACTCCACCGCAACGCTGGCGCCTACCGGTTTGACCGCTAGCTCTTGGAACGGGTCGACCGGCGGAGTCCTTGCTTTGGATGCCTCGAGTACGCTGACGCTGAACGGCGCAGTAGTGTCCGTGAACGGTCTCGGTTTCCGCGGCGGCGCAGGCATGCAATTGCAGGGAGGAGGCGGCGCCAACACCGATTATCAGCAGCCTAAGCCCGCGACCGCCTATACGGGGGTGGCGGAGGCTGGTTGGGATGCTCCAAAGGGCGAAGGGATCGCTGGTACTCCGGCCTGGGTCGAATCCGGCGGCAGCTTTCTGGCCACCACCACCGGATATCCCAGCGGTACTGCTGGAACCGACGGCAGCATGGGCCGGGGAGCGCCCGGCAACGCCGGTGGTGGCGGCACCGACGGTGATCCACAAAAGGCGTCGCCCAGCGGTAACGACCAAAACGCTGGCGGCGGCGGCGGGGGTAACGGCGGTTCTGGAGGTTTCGGTGGGGACTCGTGGAGCAGTAACCTGAGTGTGGGCGGGGAGGGCGGCGCGGCGTTCCCTGCGACCACGAACCGGGTGGCGATGGGCGGCGGTGGTGGCGGGGGAACGCGCAATAACTCCACTGGCGATAATCAGGCAAGCGGCGGAGCAGCCGGTGGCGGGATCATCATCATTCGTGCGAACGCGCTAAGCGGAACTGCGACGTTGACAGCCAATGGGTCTGCGGCCTATGCCGGCACCGCGAATGACGCCGGCGGCGGTGGCGGAGCGGGTGGAAGCATCGTTGTGCTCTCGGCTAACGGAGGCGAAGGCGGCCTGACGCTGCAAGCCCAGGGTGGCAAAGGCGGAGACGCCTGGGACAGTCAGGCATACAGCATCGCGAATCGCCACGGGCCGGGCGGCGGCGGTGGTGGCGGAGTGGTGATTGTCTCCGGCGCGCCTGCCAGTATCAGCGTCACCGGCGCCGCGGGCGGCACCACGGAAACCCCAGGCGTCAGTTATGGCGCCACGGCCGGCGCCGCGGGCACCAGCGTAACCAACGCGTCTCTGTCGCAGACTTCAGGCACTGAAGCCGGCGCGCAGTGCATTCCGGATATGACGCTGGGCAAAAGCCACTCCGGCAACTTTGTGCGCGGCTCGACCGCAAGTTACATCGTGCCGGTCTCCAACGTGGGTCTTTACGGGCCCAGCTACGGCATTGTCACCGTCAACGACACTCTGCCGGTTGGCCTGACTCCGACCAGCTCCAGCGGCACCGGGTGGTCCTGCACCGTCGCCTCCCAGACCGTCAGCTGCGTACGGGCGGACTCTCTTGCCGCAGGCAGCTTTTATCCCTCCATCACGATCAATGCCAACGTGGCGCAGACGGCACCGTCCACCGTAACGAACACCGCGATGGTGAGTGGAGGTGGCGAGACCAACCTCGCCAACGATACCGCGACCGACGTGGCAACCGTAGTCTCCAGCGCCGACTTGAGTGTGACCAATGCGGCGTCGCCGAATCCGGTCGCAGCGGGCTCTAACATCACCTACACGCAGGTCGTCACCAACAACGGACCGAGCGCCGCCGACAACCCCACGTTTGTGGAAGCGGTTCCTGCCAACACCACGTTTGTTTCAATAGCCGCGCCGTCTGGCTGGACGTGCGCTACCCCAGGCGGCGGAGGGACAGGCAACGTGGTTTGCACCAACCTGAGCCTGGCGGGCACTACCGCCGCTTCCTTCTCGTTGGTCGTGAAGGTGAATACCGGTGTGGCGAATGGCACGGTGATCAGCGACACGGTGACCGCGAACTCCGCCACCAGCGATCCGAATTCCTCCAACAACAGCGCCACTGCGATCACGATCGTTGGGACCACGGCCGCGGCCGACTTGTCGGTCACGAATGCCGCCTCGCCCAATCCGGTGTTAGCGGGCAGCAACATTACTTACACGCAAGTGGTTACCAACACTGGATCCTTGGCGGCCACGGGTGCGACGTTCGTCGAGGCCACGCCTGCGAATACTACGTTGGTGTCAATTGCAGCGGCGCCAGGTTGGACGTGTTCAGTTCCTCCCTTGCCTGTGAGCTGCACCAATGCCAGCGTGGCAGCGGGTTCGACTGGGACATTCATTGCCGTGTATACCGTGACCGCGGGCACGGCCAGCGGCACGGTTATTTCGGACACGGCCACGGTCAACGCCGGAAACCAAGCTTTCGGTGCCAATTCCGCCACGGCCACCGATGTGGTCGCGTCGGCAGGCCAGGCGGACCTTGCCCTAAGCACCGCGGCGACACCGCCGACCGTCATTGCCGGAAATAACATCACCTACACGCAGACCGTCACGAACAACGGGCCGGCATCTGCGTCAAGTGTGAGTTTTACCGAAGCGATTCCCGCGAACACAACGTTCGTTTCTTTCTCAGCTCCCGCCGGATGGTCCTGCACTGTGACCACCTCGGTTACGTGTACGGATCCAAGTCTGGCTTCCGGCGCATCAGTGGACATCATCGTGGTGGTGAACCTGGCGCCGACGGTCTCCGTGGCGACCATCACTGCAAATTCCTCGGTTTCGGCAAGCACGGGAGATCCCAATTCCGCCAACAACAGCACGACCGTCGTTACCAGTGTTCGTGACGCATGCGATCTCACGGTAACCGACAGCGGCGTTCCCAGCCCGGTCACCGCCGGGAGCAACATCACTTACACGCAAACAGTGACCAATGGCGGTCCCAGCAACTGCACTACGGCGACATTTACAGAGGCAACACCCGCAAATACAGCCTTCGTCTCGGTTTCGGTGGCAACCACCGGCGGGGGTACGTGGACCTGTCCCAATTCTGCTCCGGTGAGTTGCACCAACCCAAGTGTGCCGCCCGGCTCGACGGGAACCATCACCGCTGTGTACGCGGTGAATGCTCTAACAACGGCGGGCACCATCATCACCGATACCGCTACGGCAGCCTCCGTGACGCACGACACCAATCCGAACGACAATTCCGCTACGTCTGCGATTGCCGTCGCGGGTGCAACTCAGGCTGACCTGAGCATTACCAATTCCGCGAGTCCCAATCCAGTTACTGCGGGCAACAACATCACTTACGCCCAAACCGTAACCAACGGCGGCCCTGCGTCGGCGAGCACCATCACGCTCACCGAGACGCTTCCGGCAAACACGACGTTCGTGTCGCTGACTGGACCGGCGGGATGGACGTGCACTTCCACGGCGCCCTACACCTGCACGATCGCAAGTCTGGCTGCCAACGCCACCGCGAACTTTTCCTTCGTTGTGAAGGTGAATGCGACGGTAGCCTCGGGCACGACGGTCACCGACACAGCTTCTGTAGCCTCGAGCACCACAAGTGACCCGAACAGCGCCAACAACACCGCCTCCGTAACCACATATGTGGGGGACTCGGCCGACGTGTCGGTCACGAATTCTGCCAGCCCGGTGCCTGTGCAGGCCAGCAACAACATTACCTACACGCAAGTCGTGGCCAATGCCGGTCCGAGCGCGGCTAGCAGCGTGACATTGACCGAGGCGACCCCGGCCAATACGATCGCTCAGTCCCTCACTGGGCCCGCTGGTTGGACGTGCAATCTCGGAACCCTCACATGCACGATCCCCAGCCTGGCCGCGAGCACCAACGGCACGATCACGTTTGTGGTGACCGTGAATGCGGGAACCACGCACGGGACGGCGATCAACGACACAGCCACCGTTAGTTCCGCAACGACAGACCCGAATTCAGCGAACAACAGCGCAACCGCGGCGGATGTGGTCGCTCTTGCAACAGATGCTGACTTGATTACGACCAACAGCGCCACGCCAACTTCCGTGGCGGCGGGCAGCAATGTCACCTACACCCAGACCGTCACCAATAACGGTCCGGCGGTGGCCACTTCTCCGGTAACGCTTACCCAGACCACACCACCGAACACAAACTTCCAGTCGATCACGCCTCCCGCGGGCTGGACTTGCGGTACGCAACCTGCGGTTGGCGGAACTGGAACAATCACTTGCACGGACGGCGGCACTCTGGCTTTGAACACCCCGGCCAGCTTCACCCTGGTGTTGCAGGTCAACGCGGGCACTCCATCGGGTACATTCATCGCGGATACGGCCACCTCCAGCGCCGGCAACATCGTCCCGAACCTGACGACGAATTCCGCGACCGCGACCGTGACCGTCGCCAATGCGAACAGCGCCGATACGGCCATCGTGAAGACGGCGACACCGAGCCCCAATGTAGCCCAAGGCGACACGCTGACCTACACATTGACCGCGACCAACAACGGCCCGGCTACGGCAACCAATGTGACCGTCACGGATCCGCTGCCAAGTTCGGTCACCTATCTTTCTGCCTCTGCGACCCAAGGTACATGTTCGCAAGCCGGTGGAACCGTAACCTGTCTGATGGGCAGCATGACGAATGGGGCAACAGCGACGGTTACGATCATCACCCTTGGTGCTGCACAGGGCATAGCGTCTAACACGGCCTCGGTGAGCGCGGACCAGACGGATTCGAACACCGCAAACAATTCTTCCACGCAGACGGAAACGATCACGGCTCCAACCAGCATCCAACTGCAGTCATTCCTCGCGCGGGCGGGCACAGACAAGAACGGTGCCAACCGCATAACGCTGTTGTGGAAGACGGGCGGCGAGGCGCACAATCTCGGATTCAACGTTTATCGCGAAGAGAATGGCGTGCGCACACGGCTGAATCCGTCGCTGATCGCAGGTTCGGCGTTGCTCATGCGGGGAGCGCTGCCCAAGCATTCAGGCAAAACCTACGCATGGATCGACTCCTCCACCAGCGCGGGCAGCGGTCAGTACTGGCTCGAGGATGTGGATGTCAACGGGGCGCGCACCATGCACGGGCCAGTCCAGGCCGAAGCCTCTACGGGCGCGCCGGCAGCCAACGAGTCGATCCCCGCGTCCACCCTGATGCTCGACCAGCTCAGCCACGCACTCCCCGGCGTTTCCAGCGAGTTGAGCCATCCGCTGGAGAGCATCTCGCAAATCGTCGAGCCAACACAGATCCAGCGGCAGAGACAATTTGACTTGGCCGCGCATCATGCCGTGAAGATCATGGTCAAGCACGAGGGATGGTACTCGGTGACGCAGCCGGATCTGGTCAAGGCCGGATTGAATCCTGGCGTCGATCCGGCGCTGCTCCATCTTTATGCCGAGGCCAACGAGCAGCCGATGGAAATCACCGGCGCATCGGCCGGCCCCGGGGGCTTTGGTCCGCAGGCGGCAATCAACTTCTACGGCACCGCAATCGACACGCTGTATTCCGGCACAAGAGTCTATTGGCTCGTTGAAGGCGACACTCCGGGCGAGCGCATTCAGCAACTGCAGCAGACTACAGGTTCGAACCAGCCGCCGGTCAGCTTCCCGTTCACCGTCGAGTGGAAACCGCGCACCACCTACTTCGCTGCCTTCATCACACCGAACGGCAACAATTTCTTTGGAGCTCTGGTTTCCTCGGCGCCGGTGGATCAGGTGATCCACGTGCCTCACCTTGACAAGACATCGACTGAGCCGGCAAAACTCGAGGTCGTCCTGCGAGGGATCATCCTGGGAGTTCCACACGACGTAACGATTGCCCTCAACGGCACCACGGCCGGCACCTTGGCATTCACTGGCCAGGATCAGGGCCGCCTCAGCGTGAATCTGCCCCCAGGCGTGCTGCTCGAAGGGAACAACACGCTTACGCTTACCGCACAGGGCGGCCAGTACGATTCAAGTCTCGTGGACTATGTTCGCATCGTGTATCCGCACAGCTACGTTGCGGACTCTGACGCGCTGACGTTCACCGGACGAGCCGGAGATGAACTGAAGATTACGGGCTTCGACAACGCCCCGGTGGCCGTTCTCGACATCACGAATCCAGATCAGCCGGTGGAATTAACGCCGCAAGTTTCATCTAACAATGGGAAGTTCACGCTGGGCGTCCAGGTGCCGTGGACGACGACCAATGCGTCGGCCCAAACTCGCCACACGTTGCTGGCGCTGGCTGGCAACCGGATTGCCTCACCCGCGGGGATTCGCTCGAATCATCCATCCCACTGGCACGGCCCGCAGTCCGGCAGCGAAATTGTGATGGTTTCGCACGAGGACTTCGCGGCAGCGCTGCCTCCCCTGGTCCAGGCGCATCAGGCAGAAGGGAAGTCGTCCGTCATTGTTCCGGTGAACGATTTGTATGACGAGTTCACCTTCGGCGAGCACAGCCCCTACGCCATCCGCGACTTCCTGCAAACGGCAAGCAAGGCGTGGCACACTGCGCCGAAATATCTCTTGCTCAACGGGCGCGCGTCTCTTGACCCGCGGAATTACCTCGGGTTCGGCCATCTTGATTTTGTGCCGACCAAGATCGTGCCCACTACCAGTCTGATGACGGCTTCCGACGACTGGTTCTCGGACTTCAACGACAGCGGCATGCCGACCATTGCTACCGGGCGCTTGCCAGTGGCCACGAAAGATGAGGCCGCCGCCGTGATCGACAAGATTGCCGCCTATGAGGGCCAATCTACGAATGGTCCCTGGACCCTCCAGGCACTAATGGTGGCGGATCGGGATGATACAGAGAGCTTCACGCAAGACAGCCAGATGATTCAGGCGCAGTTACCTTCCACGCTGCTGGTGACCGATGTTTACGCCAGCACCATGAGTAATGACGCGGTACGGCAAGATATCGTGGCAGCCATCAACTCCGGGCAACTGTTGGTCAACTACCTTGGTCACGGTTCTGAGGAGCAGTGGTCGGGAGCAGATCTGTTCGATAACACGACCGTGGCGTCGCTCGCCAACGGTTCGCAACTGCCCGTGTTCCTTATCCTGAATTGCTTGAATGGATTCTTCCAGGACGTCTACGAGCAGCCGCTGGCGGTTACACTGGAACTCGCGCCGAGTGGCGGGGCCGTGGCAGTGCTCGCGTCTACTGGCCTGAACCAACCGCATCCTCAGGTCATGCTCGACAAACTGGTCGTGCAGAATGCGTTCAGCCCGGCTCGACCCGCTCTGGGAGTTGCCGTCCTCCGTGCCAAGTCGCAGCTTGCCGATGCAGCGGTACGCGCCACCTACGTTCTGTTCGGCGACCCAGCCATGTCGATCAAGTCTCCCACCCGAGGCGGAACCACCAGCACCACTCACTAAGAATCGCGATCAAGCCGCAGCGCACTCTCCACGCACTACGCCTGCGCCGCAGTGGGCGCTGAACTGGCCGGGACGGCAGCCCGCCGCAACGGTTCGGAAATCGCCTTCATGACCTTCTCGAATCCCGCGAAGTCGAGAGACTGTGCTCCATCCGACAGCGCTCGCTCGGGGCAAGGATGGACTTCGATGATCAACCCGTCGGCTCCCACGGCCACTGCGGCGCGCGAAACTGCGGCAATCAGGCTAGGCTTGCCGGTTCCGTGGGAAGGGTCGGCAATCACCGGCAGATGAGAAAGATCGCGGGCCAGGGCGACAGCCGCCAAGTCGAAGGTGTTGCGCGTTTCCGTCTCGAAAGTCTTGATGCCGCGCTCGCAGAGCACGACCTGCTGATTTCCGCCGGAAAGCAGGTATTCCGCTGCCAGCAGCCATTCCTTTACCGTGGCCGAGGGACCACGCTTCAGCAGGATGGGTTTCTTGATCGTAGCCAGCCGGCGGAGCAGCGCGTAATTCTGCATGTTCCGTGCCCCAACCTGCAACATGTCCGCGTGCTCGCAGATGATGTCCACATCTTCTGTGCCCATGACCTCTGTGACCACGGGCAGGCCGGTCTGCTCGCGGGCCTCACGCAGAATCTTCAGCGCTTCCAGGCCTAAGCCCTGAAAATCATAGGGAGACGTTCGCGGCTTGTAGGCTCCACCGCGAAGCATCGTCGCCCCCGCGCGCTTCACGGCTTGAGCCGTGTCGAGCAACTGCTCGCGAGACTCGACCGAGCATGGCCCGGCGATGACCACCACCCCCGGGCCGCCAATACAAACGCCGCCGACGTTCACGACCGATCGCTCTGGCTTGACTTGTCGGCTGACCAACTTGAAAGGTTGGGCAATGGCGACTACGTTCTCAACTCCAGGCGCCACTTGCAGCGCCTCAAGTTCGTGGCGGCGCCCGTTTCCGACCGCGGCAATGATCGTGCGCTCCACTCCGCGCGTCACGTGGGGCTGGTATCCTGCTTCCCGGACGCGATCGATGATGTGTTCAATTTCGCGTTCGGTTGCTCTTTCCGACATATTGACGATCATCTGTTCCTCCCCAAGAATCAATTCCAAAAAAGCAAAAGCCGCGATGAGAATCGCGGCTTCAACCGAACTTGATTCCATCTAGGCGATCATGACTCAGTCGATCTCCCGTCAAGTTCCGTCGCAGCCGCTACTCCCTGAAACCAGAAATAGCGGAACGACTCGGTGATGGGCGTAAATCGCGTCATGAGCATTTCTCTGTTATGTAACAATCGCTCGCACGAAACTTCCGGCCTTGTTTCACCCGCCGCTACTGTATGGAGCTGGCCACGTTCGAGAATACATTGTTGGCGTTGGACCCGACCAGGCGGATCGTTCCCACCACCAGCACCAGGATTACCGCCAGCATGACGGCGTATTCCGCAATATCCTGTCCCGCATCTTCCGCCCAGATTCTGCGCATGAACTCGGACATGTTCTCCCTCCAAACCGATGTCCGTCCCTACGAGGAAACAACTGAAATCGGTGAACCCATGATGCAGCAGCCCGCGAAGCTTGTCAATCGCGCTGTATTCGGATTTCCACACCCAATGAGTGTTCTGCTAGGTTTCCGGTGCGCCGGAAACGATGGGCGAAGAAGGAAGCGGCGACGGTGCGGTTTGAAGCACCAGTTGTTGGGCCGAGTCCTGTGCATAGTGCAGTACTCGCCCTGGAAACAGTCCCAGATATAGGGTTGCGACGAAGCTCGTGGCCAGCGCAAAACCGAGCCCCAGCGGAACTGGCGTTACCGGAGCTTGCCTTTGCGGTTCCCGCATGTACATCACCACAATGATCCGCAGGTAGTAGTACGCTCCGACTCCGCTGTTGAGGACGCCGATGATGGTGAGCCATATCAAGTTGGCCTTCACGGCAGCGCTGAACACATAGAACTTGGCGAAGAAGCCGCCGGTCATAGGGATACCGATCAGCGAGAGCAGGAAAATGGTGAAGGTCGCGGCCAGCAACGGGGAGCTGCGGCCCAGGCCTTCGTAATCTTGGAGTGTGACGTAGCGTTCGCCGGCGTTGGCGAAGTGGCTCACCACCGCGAATGCGCCAACATTCATCGCTGCGTAGGCCGCAGTGTAGAACATGGCGGCAGAAACCCCGAGGACGGGCGCGGCGGCAAACGCCACCAGCAGATATCCCGCATGGGCAATCGACGAATACGCCAGGAGGCGCTTGACGTTATTCTGAACCAGCGCACCGATATTTCCCAAGGTCATCGAAAGCGCGGCCGAGACCCAGATCAGCCAGAATCCCCCCGGGGCATTGATCTCGAACACCACCCGCAGCAAAACCGCGAAGGCCGCTGCCTTGGGTGCGGTGGACATGAAGCCCACGATCGGTGCAGGCGCTCCTTCATAGACGTCCGGCGTCCAGATGTGGAAGGGCGCGGCGGCCACCTTGAATCCCAGACCCACGAACATCAAGGCCACGGCCACGTAGACCAGGAGCGTTGCTGGAGCCTCCTGAAGTCTCTGGCCGATGACAACGATGTTGGTCGAACCGGTAGCGCCAAACATCAACGCCACACCATAGAGAAAGAAAGCCGTGGCGAATGAGCCCAGCAAGAAATACTTCAGCGAGGACTCGCTACTGGAAGCGTCATTGCGGCGCAAGCCGGCCAGAACGTAGGAAGAGATCGAGGAGATTTCGAGCGCAATAAAAATCAGCACCAATTCGATCGCGGAGGTCATGAGCGCCATGCCCACCACGCCAAACAGAATCAGTGCGTAGTACTCCCCAGCCCGGATCTTCTGTACCGCCATGTACTCATACGAGATGAGGATGATAACGGCAGCGATGGCGATTACCAGCACGTGAAAGAACACGCTGAAACCATCGACCTGTACCATGTTCCAGAAAGCCAGGCCGGGAAACTGCGACATGTACCACGTTGCAGCTATCCCTGCGAGCGTCCCCACCAGGGCAATCGCGCCCAGAATCTTCTGACTCGCTTCTTCGTCCAGCAGAGGATCAAGCACCATCACCACCATGCCAAAAAGCGAAAGAACGATCTCCGGCAGAATGCGAATGTAGTCCGCGCCTTGTGGCAGACTGGAGGCGAATGCCATCAATCCCGTCATTGGCCCACCATCCTGCTTGCCATCTGTGCGAACGGCGCCAACGCCGCCTGCACCGCGGGGTTGATCGCGTTGAGCCACAAAATGGGAGCTACACCCATCACCAGGGCCGCGGCTGCGCATGGCCAGATAGCGGCCTTCTCGAATCCCACCAGATCGGCCACGGAGTTGTTGACTGGATGAGTGACCTTCCCGAAAAACACCCTTTGATACATCCACAGCAGATAGATAGCGCTCCAGATCACGCCGGTGGCTGCGAGGACTCCGTAGATGGCCCGGTCCTGAAATGCGCCGCTCAGCACGAGGAACTCGCCGATGAATCCGTTGAGCAGAGGCAATCCGACGGAAGCGAGCACGATGAATAAGTACGACGCGGCGTAGACCGGCATGGGCGAAGCCAGTCCCCCGAACTCGCTGATCTCGTAGGTGTGGCGGCGCTCATGGAGAATGCCCGCCAGCATGAACAGCGCGCCGGTGGATATTCCGTGCGCCAGCATGACGAACATCGCGCCATTCAGGCCTGCCTGTGTGAAGCTGAAGATTCCGAGCACCACAAATCCCAGGTGGCTGACCGAAGAGTACGCGATCAGCTTCTTCATGTTGGGTTGCACCATGGCAACCAGCGCGCCGTAGATAATCCCAATCAACGCGAGGATCATGATCCAAGGCGCGTTGGACCGTGATTGCTCAGGGAAGAGTCCGAGGTTGAAGCGCAGCATGCCGTAGGTGCCCATCTTCAACAGGACGCCCGCCAGCAGGACTGATCCGGCGGTGGGGGCTTCGACGTGCGCGTCGGGCAGCCAGGTGTGGAATGGGAAAAGTGGAACCTTGACTGCGAATGCCAGGAAGAAACCAAGGAAGAGCCACTGCGCAGCCGCTGGGAAGTTCGGCACGCCACCACTCGTGATCCGGTCGCGAATCGTGACAAAGTCAAAAGTGCCAGTATGCGCATAGAGCCACAAGATCGCCGCCAGCATGAAGACGGAGGCAATCATCGTGTACATGAAAAATTTCACCGCGGCGTATACCTTCCGCTCGTGCCCGAAGACTCCGATCAGCAACGCCATCGGAATCAGCGTGGCTTCCCAAAAGAAGTAGAAAAGGAACAAGTCGAGGGAAGTAAACACGCCGATCAGAGCGGTTTCCAGAATCAGCAGCAGGATGAAAAACTCCTTCACCCGCTCGTGCACCGACTTCCACGAAATCAGCACGCACAGCGGTGTCAGGAAGGTGGTTAGCACCACCAGCCACAGCGAGAAGCCGTCGATTCCCATGTGGTAGTGAATGTTGGGGCTGGAGATCCACTGCCGGTTGATCTCGTAGTGGAACTGCGTATGTTCACGATGGAAATAAACCGGCAAGTGCAGCGACAGCACAAAGGTCAGCAACGACACGACCAGCGAGAAAACGCGGATGTCCCGATCGCGGCGGGGGAGCAACATAAGCAGCAACCCGCCGGCTAGCGGCGCGAAGGTCACCAGCGTCAGGATGACGGAACTCAGATTGTCCGTGCTCATCGCACTCCCATCCAGATCATGTAGGCAATCACGACCGCGGAGCCGACAGCGATCCATCCAGCATACGAACGCAGATTGCCCGATTGCATGTGCCGCACTTCGTCGGAAACATGGCGCGCAGCGTCGGCACTGTCATCTACCGTCGCATCGATGATTTTTCGGTCCACACCTTGCCACAGGATTCGAGTCGATCCGTCGATCAGCGGCTTGACAAAAAGCGCCGCATAGAGTTCGTCGATGTAATACTTGTGCGCGACCGCCTGGTAGAAGTCGCCCAGAGAGTCGGCGATCTTCTGCGGAAGCTCGGGACGCTTGCAGTAGAGCAGATAAGCCAGCCACCATCCCAGCAGGGCCACAGCCACCGACATGCCCATCAACAGCATCTCTGTTCCGTGGCTTGCGGCTTCCACAGCCTCCGGCGACCCGAACACCGGAGCCAGAAAATCTTCAAAACGGTTGCCGATGCCCACCAGCCCTCCCACCAGTGAAAGCACCGCCAGGATCATTAGCGGCACCACCATAACCATCGGGCTCTCGTGCGGTTCGCCGTGCGCATGGGCGTCGTGGCTACGAGTAACGTGTCCGTGCGCGTCCACTTGGGTTCCGCGGTAGTCGCCGAAGAAGGTCATGAACAACAGCCGGAACATGTAGAACGACGTGATAAATGCAGTGATGATGCCAATCGCCCAGTACACTTTGCTGACCTGATAGGCCTTCCACAGAATCTCGTCCTTGCTCCAGAAGCCGGCCAGCGGCGGGATCCCAGCGATTGCCAGCGTCGCGATGCTCATCGTGAGGAACGTCCACAGGATGTACGATTTGAGCCCGCCCATTTTTCGCATGTCCTGCTCGCCGCCGACGGCATGGATCGCCGATCCCGCTCCCAGGAATAGCAGGCCTTTGAAAAAGGCATGGGTCATCAGATGGAAGATTCCCGCGGAGAATGCACCCACTCCGCAGGCCATGAACATGTAACCGAGCTGCGAGACGGTCGAGTAGGCCAGAACCTTCTTGATATCGGTTTGCGCGATGCCGATGGTGGCCGCGAAGAATGCGGTCAGCGTTCCAATGATCGCAACGACCGTCAGCGCCATCGGCGCATGCTCGAAGATCACATGGGAGCGCGCCACCATGTACACTCCGGCGGTGACCATGGTGGCAGCGTGGATCAGCGCCGAGACCGGAGTTGGGCCTTCCATCGCATCCGGGAGCCACACGTACAAAGGAATCTGCGCCGACTTGCCGCAGGCGCCCACCATCAGAAGTATTCCGATTGCAGTGAGCACCCCCGCGCCCGCCGTCTCGACTGACAGCGGTTTCACTGCCTCGAACACCTGGTCAAAATTCAGCGAGCCAAAGTGCTTGATCAGCAGAAATAACCCAATCAAGAAACCGAAATCGCCGATTCGGTTGACGATGAACGCTTTCTTGCCGGCCGATGCCGCCGAGTCTTTGGTGAACCAAAATCCAATCAGCAGATACGACGCCAGGCCCACACCCTCCCAGCCAATGAACATCAGCAGGTAGTTGTTGGCCAGGACGAGTGTCAGCATGAAGAACAGAAACAGGTTCAGGTAGGCGAAAAAGCGGTAGTAGCCAGGATCGTCCCACATGTAGCCAATGGAGTAGATATGGATCAGAAATCCGACCCCGGTAACCACCAGCAGCATGACCAGCGAGAGCTGATCAAGGTAGAGGGTGAAATCGGCAGTGAACCCGCTGATACGAATCCAGTGGGCAAAGAACTCCTGGTAAGGCAACGAGAGCGACGAAAATCGGGCGGCGACCCAGAGCGCCCAGGCGAAGGCTGCGCCGGGAAAAAGCAGTCCTACGACGCTGACACCTTGTCGCGACGACTTCTTACCCAGAAAGCCATTGATCGCCGCGCCCGCCAGCGGCAGGATCGGAATCAGCCAGAGATGCAGCGACGGGTTCATAGTTTGAGCAGATTCACCTGGTCGATATTCAACGTCTCGCGCGTGCGATATACCGCGATGATGATCGCCAGCCCAACCGCCGCTTCCGCCGCCGCCACCACCATCACAAAGAAGACGAAAACCTGGCCGGCCAGCGCATGCCAATGCGCCGCGAATGCTACGAATGAAAGATTCACGCCGTTGAGCATGAGCTCAATCGACATGAAGATGGTGATGATGTTGCGTTTGATGAGGAACCCGGCCACGCCGCAGGCAAACAAAATTCCGCTAAGCATAAGGTAGTACGAAAGGGGAACCATCAATCCACCTTCCCCGCTGGCGAAGATTCAGTCCGGCTGGCCGGTGGTTTGCTGGCCAGAACCACTGCGCCCATGATGGCGATCAGAATCAACACGGATGTGACCTCAAAGGGCAACAGGAAATCATGAAAAAGAAGCTGCGCGATTTCCTTGGGAGGTCCGGGCAATGCTCCGATAGCAACCGACTCGGTGCCGGAGTGCCGCAACAAGACCCAGGCCAGCAGCACGCCCCCAATCAACATGCCCGGCACGCCAAACAGAATGGCGACACGACTGCCCTTGGTGTGTTCCTCGACACCGGCATTGAGCAGCATGATTACAAAGACGAAGAGCACCATAATGGCGCCGGCATAGACGATGACCTGCACGGCCGCAACGAACTCTGCTCCCAGCAGCAGGTATTCTCCAGCCAGTGCGGCCATCACCGCGATCAGCGAGAGGGCGCTGTTGATGGGATGGGTTTGCGCCAGCAGGTTGATTGCCCCGCCCACGCAAACCGCGCCGAATGCCAGAAACAGAATGAGATGAAAACTCATAAGAACAGTTGTCAGCTGCCAGCTTTCAGTTGCCAGTGGTACCCAACTTCCAGATGCCCGCTTCTCAGCCAAATGCCGTACTGATGACTGGCGACTGCCTTTCCCTACCAGCCCACGACAATCGCCGTCGCCACCAGATTCGCAATGGCCAGTGGCAACAGGAACTTCCAGCCGAACGCCATCAGTTGGTCGTAGCGGAAGCGCGGCAACGTCCCGCGCACCCAGATATAAAGAAAGAGAAAACAGAAAACTTTAGCCACAAACCAGAACACTGGCAGCAGCGCCTGCACTATTGGCGGACCAAATAGCGGTCCATGCCATCCGCCGAAGAAAAGAAGAGTTGCCAGGGACGCAACCGTGATCATGTTGGCGTATTCCGCCATAAAAAACATGGCGAACTTCATCGCGCTATATTCGGTGTGATACCCGGCCACTAATTCGGTTTCGGCTTCGGGCAAATCAAACGGGATGCGGTTCGTCTCGGCGTAGGCTGCCATCAGATAACAGAAGAATCCGATGAACTGTCCGTGAAAGATGTTCCAGCGGGGGATAAAACCCCAGAAATGGCCGCCTTGGGAATCCACGATCTCGCGCAAGCTGAAACTGCCGCTCTGAATCAGCACTCCCACCAACGAGAGGCCGAGCGAGATTTCGTAACTGACCATCTGCGCGCTGGCCCGCAGCCCGCCCAACAGCGAATACTTGTTGTTCGACGACCAGCCTGCCAGCGCTACACCGTACACGCCCATCGACGTGACACCCAGAATCATCAGCAGCCCGATGTTCACGTCGGTAACCTGCAACGGAATGTTCAGCCCGAAGAGGTTGATGGAGTTGCCGAACGGAATCACCGCAATCGATGTCAGGGCAAAGATAACCGCCATCATCGGCGCCGCTAGAAAAAGCGGCTTGTAGACGTGAGGCGGAGTCAGATCCTCCTTGAAAAGAAATTTGAGGCCGTCCGCCGCGGGTTGCAGCAACCCAAACGGCCCGACCCGCGTGGGTCCCCAGCGGTTCTGCATGTGACCGACGACCTTGCGCTCCAGCCAGACCGTGTAGGCGACCGCGGTCAGCAGCACAACCAGGATGATCAGCGACTTGATCACCGACACCAGGATGAATGTGAGATTAACCGGCAATGCTCATTCCTCGTGACGCTGGGCCGTAGAGCAGAAATGTCAATCCGCTGCGACTGCGGGTGTTTCGTGCTGATGACTCTCGATGACCGACTTTAAGGCGCGCGAATAACGCCCCAAAGTCCCGGAGCTGAACAGATTGTCGTTACTGGGTTCGATGGCCTCGGGCCTGTGCGCCACGCCGGCTCCAACTGCCGCGAGAGACGTATGCTGGCTGTTGCCCGCCAGCAGGTTCATGCGCGAGACGTCGTAACCCGGCACCAGCCGCTGAATCTCATCCAGAATGGCCATCGGATCCAGCGGGCTCAACTTGGGCTCCAGCCCCTGCATTTCAAGCCAGACGGCATGCCGGTCGGCTTCGCCCGACTGAGCCCCGCGCGATTGCCCCATATCGGCGTGCGTGCCACCGCCGAAGGGAACCAGCTTGCGAACCTCGAAGCCCATCGCGTCGGCGATGCGGACTATCATTTCGAAATCTGCCTTGGTGCCGCTCACTTCGCCGGCCTTCTTCACCAGCTGTACGTCACCGCAGGTATTCGTAACGGTTCCCGATTTCTCGTAGGCGTTCGCCGCGGGCAGCACCACATCGGCCATCACCGCGGTTTCCGTAAGGAACATATCCTGAACGACGACGAAACTCCTGGCGAACACAAAAGGATCAATGTTCAGCCGGCCGACCGGATTCGAGCCCACGACGTAGAGCGCCTTCAGCTTGCCAGCCTTGGCCGCCTCCACCATGCCCGGCAGGTCAAGACCAGGAGTTGGCGGGATCGCGCCCCATTCTTTATGGAACTCGCTGCTGCCGGTTGCCGGGTGATAGCCGGGGAGCAGATCGGGATAAACGCCCATGTCCGACGCGCCGCGGGAATTAGCGTAGTCTGCGAGGCAAACGAACTTCACGCCGGCAATAGAGGAGCCGAACTTGACAATGTTCGCAACGTCGCCGCCGCGGATTTCCGAGCCAAAAATGATGACCAGATTCTGTTCGCCGCGCACCTTGTCACGGAGGGCAAGCCATGCTTCGCGTGTGGCTTCCGGAGAAGAGATCGCGTCGGCCGCGGAATCTTCTCCTGACAGGAATGCGGTGACTTTGCCCTCTGCTCCGGAGGGAATCTGCAGGAAACTCGTCGCCTGCCGCCGCAACTTAATCGGCTCGGAATTGGTCACGTAGAGCCGGGCGCGGTGCAAACGCACGTTATTCCGAATCTGAAAAGCCAGAAGAGGGTGTTGCTCTGTGGGATCGTTTCCGATCAGCAGGATCGCAGGCGCCGTGAAGACGTCCCCCATGCTCGCGGTCGCGCCAGCCTTCCCGCGCAAGGCTGCGGCCAGGGCAGGGAAGTCGGCGGTGCGGTGGTGATCGATGTTGTTGGTCTTCAAAACCACGCGGGCAAACTTGGACAACAGGTAAGCTTCTTCGTTGGTCGTGCGAGTCGAGCCCACGACGCCGATTGCCTGGCCGCCGTCCTGGTCGCGTATTTCGGCAAACTTCTTTCCGATCAACTCAAACGCCTCTTCCCAGGTGGAAGGAGTCAGCTTTCCGTTTTTTCGAATCAACGGCTGCTTCAAGCGTTGTTCGTGGTTTGCGAAATCGAAAACGTAGCGGCCCTTGATGCACAGAAAGTCCCCATTGGTGCCGCTCTTGTCGCGGTTGTCGCCGCGGACGATCTCCATCCCGGTGTCAGCCCGCCGCACGCCGAGAGTCGTCTTACATCCGTCACCGCAGTGCGTGCAGATCGTGCCGACGTGTTTCATTTCCCACGGGCGTGTCTTGTAGCGATAGGCGCCGGACGTGAGCGCGCCGACGGGGCAGATGTCGATGCACATGCCGCATTCTTCGCACTCCAGGTGATCCTCTTTATTGGGCGCGATGATCGAGCTCACACCGCGGTTCTGCACGCCCAGCGCCCAGACATCCATCGCCTCGCCGCAGACGCGCACGCAGCGGTAGCAGAGAATGCAGCGCGGACGGTCGAAGTAAACCACCGGAGACCACTGCTGCTCCTCTTTGTGGTTCTTCGCCTCCATGAACTTCGATTCAGCGGCACCGTAGGAAAACGTCATGTCCTGCAGTTCGCACTCGCCCCCGGCATCGCACACCGGACAGTCGAGCGGATGATTGCCGAGCAGCATTTCCACCATGCTCTTGCGCGCTTGGTGGACCTCCGGATTATCCGTTATAACGATCATGCCCTCGGAAACCACCGTGGTGCACGCGGTTTGCAGCTTGGGCATCTTCTCGATCTTCACCAGGCACATCCGGCAGGCGCCTTGCAGCGAAAGATTCGGGTAATAGCAGAACGAAGGCACCTCGATGCCCACGACCTTGCAGGCCTCGATGAGCAGCGTTCCTGCCGGAGCCGTGACTTTCTTGCCGTCGACCGTGAGATTCACATCAGCCATTTCAATCTTTCTAGTGCGCCATCACCGGCAACTGCTGCACTGCGCCCTCTTTCTCGTACGGGCACGGCCTGCCTTCCAGGTGATCTTCAAACTCTTTGCGGAACTTCTTCACGAACGCGATCGTCGGCATCGCGGCCGCGTCCCCCAGCGGACAAAACGTCCGGCCGAGCATGTTTTCCGCGAGGTACTGCATATTGTCGATGTCTTTCTTCAGGCCGCCGCCGGCGTGAAAGCGGATCAGCGTCTTCTCTAGCCAGTCCGTCCCTTCGCGGCAGGGGATGCACCATCCGCAGCTCTCATGCCGGTAGAACTTCATCGTGCGCAAGGCGAACTTGACGATGCACTGGGAGTCGTCCACCACAACCACGCCTCCCGATCCCAGCATGGAACCGGCCTTCGCCACGGAATCAAAATCCATGTTGACGTCGATCTCGTCGGCGGTCAGGCAGGGACACGACGATCCGCCCGGCACCACCGCCTTCAACTCGCGGCCATTAGGAACGCCGCCGCCCACCTCGTAAATCATCTTCTTGAGGTTGTAGCCCATCGGCAGTTCATAAACACCCGGCTTGGCGATGTTTCCGCTCAGGCAAAACAGGCGCGTGCCACCGTTTTTCGGCGTACCAATCTTCGCGTACCAATCCGCGCCCCCAAGAATGATGTGCGGCACGCTGGCCAACGTCTCTGCATTATTAATGACCGTGGGACCGCCCCACAGACCAACCACGGCAGGGAACGGCGGCCGGATGCGTGGAATGCCGCGCTTGCCTTCGAGTGATTCCATCAGCGCGGATTCTTCCCCGACTTCGTAAGCTCCCGCGCCGCCGTGCCAGTAAACGTCGAAATCGCGCCCGCTGCCGAAGATGTTCTTGCCCAAAAAGCCCCGGGCATAAGCGTCGCGGATGGCCTTCTGCATGATGATGGAGAGATACCGATATTCGCCGCGAATGTAGATGTAGCCGCTGTGTGCGCCCACCGCCAGGCCGGCGATGATGACGCCTTCAATCACGGAATGCGGATCGTGCTCGAAGATCAGCCGATCTTTGCAGGTGCCAGGCTCGCTCTCGTCGCCGTTGCACAGCACATACTTCGGCTTGGCCGACTGCTTGGGCACGAACGACCACTTCATCCCGGTCGAGAATCCCGCGCCTCCGCGACCCCGCAGCGCCGAATTCTTCACCTCATTAATAATGACGTCCGGCTCCATGGCGAGCGCCTTCTGCACGGCCTTGTAGCCGTCCAGTTCGAGATGGCGGTCGAGATTTGCCGCTCCCAGGCCGAAGCGCCGGGAGACAACCCTTACCTCGTCGGGATGGGAGACCAGAGAAGCCATTGTTGATTGTTGATTTCTGATTGTTGATTGCGGACTGCCAGATTGAATTCGACGTTTTTCAATCAACAATCAGCAATCAGCAATTCTTACCGCGTCACTTTCGTTCTGTACCCATCCAGAACCCTGTCCATCTTCTCCGGAGTAAGGTTCTCGTGAAAGTCATAATTCACCTGCGCCGCAGGCGCCCAGCTGCACGCGCCAATGCACTCCACTTCTTCCAAACTAAACAGTCCGTCAGGCGTCGTTCCTTTGTGCCCGACGCCTAGCTTCTTGGCGCAGTGCTGCAGAATCTCTTCTCCTCCGCGCACCATGCAACTGATGTTGGTGCAGACCTGCACAGTGTACTTGCCCCTCGGCTTGGTGGTCAGCATCGAGTAGTAGCTGATCACGTTGCGCACTTCGAGTTCAGTCAGGTCGAGGCGGGACGCGATTTCCAGGATGACTTCATCGGAAAGGAAGCCAATTTCATCTTGCGCGTAAAGTAGGGTAGGCACGAGAGCCGACCGCTTCGTCGGATAGTGAGGTACCATCTCCGCGAATCGCGCTTCGAATTCCTCTGAAAATTTCATTTGGTAATTTTCTAATCGAGCAATTTTGTAACTTAACCGAAATTCACAAAATTACCCGATTGCCAAATTACAAATTTTCCTACCGGTCGATTTCCCCCAGCACGATGTCGATGCTCCCAATCGCCGCCACCACATCCGCCAGCAGCCGCCCCTCGCACATCTTGGGCAAAGTCTGCAGATTGGCGAGGCAGGCGGCGCGCATGTGCACGCGATACGGCTTGGCGGTTCCGTCGCTGACAATGTAATAGCCCATCTCGCCGCGCGGCGACTCCACTGCCTGGTACACCTCACCGGCGGGCACGGCAAAGCCCTCGGTGATGATTTTGAAGTGGTAGATGAGCGCTTCCATCTGCGTCTTCATCTTCTCCCGGTCAGGCAGCACCACGTGCGGAGCGTCGGCCTTGATCGGTCCTTCCGGCATGCCTGCGAGCGCCTGCTTCACAATTTCATTCGATTCGCGCAGTTCAGCCACGCGGCACATATACCGCGCGAAAACATCACCTTCCCGGGACACCGGAACCTTGAATTTGAAGTTCTCGTAGCCGGAGTACGGCATGTCCCGCCGCAAGTCGATATCCACGCCGCTGCCCCGCAAGGTAGGACCGGATGCTCCCAGCGCGATCGCATCCTCGGCGCTCATCCTGGCCACACTCTTGGTCCGCATCATCCAGATGGGATTTCCCGTCAACAGATTTTCATACTCGTCGATTCGTTCCGGAAAGCGGCCGGTAAAATCGCGCACCCGGTCGAAAAATCCCAGCGGCGGCTCCAGCGCGATTCCGCCAACGCGGAAATACGAAGTCATCATGCGTTGTCCGCTGACCATCTCGAACATCTTCAGGATTTCTTCACGCTCGCGGAAGCAGTACAGAAAGACCGTCAGCGCGCCGATGTCCATTGCGTGCGTGCCCAGCCATACCAGGTGAGAATTGATCCGCGTCAGCTCATTTAACAGCACTCGCAGCCACTGTGCCTTCGGCGGAATTTCCAAGCCCAGCAGCTTCTCCACCGCCAGCACGTAGCAGAGATTGTTGGTCATGGGGCAGAGGTAGTCGATGCGGTCGGTCAGCGGCACCACCTGCTGATAAAATTTGGCTTCGCAAGTCTTTTCAATTCCGGTGTGCAGGAAGCCGATATCCGGCATCAGGCGCACGACAGTCTCGCCGTCGATTTCAAGCAGCACGCGCAGCACGCCGTGGGTCGAAGGGTGTTGCGGTCCCATGTTCAGGATCATGGTGCGATCCTGACCGGGTTCCAGGACAGGCGTCGGCGTCAGGTGGGCCATCTAGCGATAGCCCTCCACCGGATAGTCTTTGCGCAGCGGATGGCCTTCCCAGTCCTCCGGCATCAGCAAGCGCCGCAAATAGGGATGTCCCGTGAAGCGGATCCCGAACAGATCGAACACCTCACGCTCGAAATAATTGGCGCCGGGCCACACCGGGGTCAGCGACTCGACCGTCGGACTTGCGCTCTCCAGACGCACCTTCAGCCGGACCCGTTCCTTATGAGGGATGGAGAGCAGGTGGTAGACCACCTCAAATCGCGGCTCCGCCGGATACCAGTCGACGCAGGTGATGTCGGAGAGGAAATTGAACGCGCACGCGGGATCATCGCGCAAGAGCGCGCACGCCTCGCGGATATTCGACCGGTCGACGTAGATCGTCATTTCCTCGCGATCGAACTTCACGCCTTGGACCGAGGCAGGATTCCACGCCAGCAGGCGTGCCACTGCCGGATGACCCTTCAGTTGCTCCAGATCGGTGATCGCGGGGGCCACGGGCATCAACGTTCTCCCCGCCGTGCGGCAGAAGGGCCCCAATCCAGGACGCCCTTCTTCCACACATAGAAGAAGCCGACCAGGACGATTCCGATGTACACCAGCATCTCCCACAGGCCGAAGCGCTTGAGATCACGCAGGATCACCGCCCAGGGATACAGGAACACCGCTTCTACGTCGAAGAGAATGAACAACATCGCGACCAGGTAGAACTGCACCGAAAACCGCTCCCGGGTGTCGCCTACCGGGGTCATGCCGCATTCATACGGAGAAAGCTTGGCTCGGGTGGGTTTTCGCTGCCCGATCAGCCAGGAAAGCAGGATAATCGCGGTCGCTATTCCGCCAGCCAGCAGAATGTGGATCAGAAACGGCAGGTAGCGAGCGAAGTAATTGTCGGGCATAGTACGGACTATATATAATTCGCGCCAAGTATCGCTTAAACGTTCTAGATTAGGTGCTGGCCAGCGCGGGTGTCAAGGGAACGGCGCGTCATTATGCGGATTTGAGAAAGGAAAAATTTGGCAATGGTGTAATTGGGCATTTGAGTCGTTGAAAATCGAGCGGGATGGCCCTCTGAAGGGTATACGGTCAGGCTGCTCCGGTTTTCAAATTACCAAATTACCCAATTGCGAAATTGCAAATTTCCCCATGATTTTCGGCTTCAATACCGACGTCAAACACGGCGACACCATCTACCATGTGCAAAGCGAAGCACGTGAAGGTGATCAGTTGCTGCAAACCCAGGTGTTCGTACGCGGCCGCTGCGTGGGCAAGAAGGCGATCTCGTACGCCAGGCCGGCGTCCCAAACCGGATTCGGGGATGCGCAAAAGGAGCAGATGCTCCGCGATCAGCATCGCCAGGTGCTCGATGGGATTCGAGAAGGGAAGCTCGAAAGCGTGCTGGATCGGGGCGAAGCGGAAGCGCTGGCCGGTATCAAGGAACTCGATGTGCAATGGCTGAATGCCGCTTCAGTTCACGCCGATGGCAATCTGACCATGCAGCTGCGCGTGACTGAAGGCGGAGCCGCCGCCCCCGGGGCGCGCCTGATTTTCCGTTTTGCCCGCGCCGACGCCGCCCCTTTCTATACCCAAGCCGTCGCCGATTCGGGAGGCAGCGCGGAGATCAAAATCGAGGTCCAGGAGTCCACTCTGCCGGACTCGTCTTTGATGGTGCAAGCCAGCTACGAAGGCCGCACCGCCACCCGAAAATTCCTCCTGCGCAAGGGGGAGTAGAAATCTCTGTCAAACTCGTTCTTGCGGTGGAGCAATCCGCGCCTCAATCGCGAAGCGACGGCATTCATTAGCCCAGCACGTAAGTGCTGGGTAGCGAGACGTAGGATAAACTGAGTCCCTTCAGGAATGACATCGAGTTGCGGTCCTGCTCTAGAGCCGTTGGCATTACAATCCTCAACAATGAAACTCCACATCAACGGGGAAGAACGTACCTTCCCCGATCCACGAACACCCTTTACCCTCTCCGCCCTCGTGGAGATTCTCGGCCTCAAAACCGACCGCGTGGCCGTGGAGCTCAACCGCGAAATCGTCCCCCGCGACCGCTGGCCCCAGACTCCGCTGAACGAAGGCGACCGCCTGGAGATTGTCCATTTCGTCGGCGGTGGCTGAGCGTGAAATCAAACTCTGTCATCCCGACCGGAGCGGAGCGCAGCGAGCGAAGTGGAGGGACCTGCTTTTCGGCAGCTCGCTGCCCGGCGTCGTTTCCCATTGGATGCTGCGCACTTCTGGCCACCCCGTATTCTCTTAGTTAACAACCACTTAACGATCTTTTGCTTGACTCCCGCCAACTCATGCCTAGAATGTTTGAAACATTTCGCTATCGGACTGTTTGAAACATTACTGGGGGTCCATGCCCGATCGCTTTACATCGCAAGAGGTGGTTGCCCTAACCGGCATCACGCCGCGCCAGCTTCAGTGGTGGGATGAGAGGGGCGTGGTGAAACCTGGGCGGCAGGGGCATCGGCGCATTTATTCCCTCCAGAATCTGACCGAAGTGGCGGTGATCTGCGAACTCCGGCGCAAGGGCTTTTCCCTGCAGGGTGTGCGTAAGGTCATGCGTTTTCTCGATCGCGAGTTTGGCAAGGGCCTGGCTGAGATCGTAAGCCGCAACTCCGATGTGCACCTGTTGACCGACGGCGATCATCTCTATCTGGAGACTTCCGCGCGGCAGATTGTGGATATTTTGAAAAATTCAAATCAGCCCATTCTGGGAGTCTGCCTCAGCGATGCCGTCCGCCAGGTGCGAGCCGAGGTGGTCGCCAGAAAGCTGAGTACTTCAGTGATGTCGCCGGGTGGGCACCGGCGTGCTAGAAAAGCGTCATAGGCAGGAGAGTTTGGTTCACAGGAGGAAGACATGGTCGGCGAACTAGACGTCCTGAACGAGTGGATCCCCGAGCAGATGCAGCCCGGCACCGTTTTTGTCCTCGAAAACGCGGGCGAGATCGGCGAGAAGGAAGACCCATATTGGGCGGTTCTGTCCTGCCCTTCCTGTGGCATGCTTGGACTCATCACCCGCAAGCAGATCAACGGCTTGCTTCCTGTCATCTGCGGCTCGGAGCACTGCTCG
>Ga0209517_10000670_pt1 | contig 57109 bp, 45 predicted proteins | sample PeaSoiMetSII2010_FD_187695 | JGI IMG/M metagenome (GOLD analysis project Ga0209517, IMG submission 187695) | Peat soil microbial communities from Weissenstadt, Germany - SII-2010 (SPAdes) (version 2) | ecosystem: Environmental > Terrestrial > Soil > Wetlands > Peat | place: Germany...
GCTGCGAAGCCCGCCTCTTGAATTGGGCGTCAGGAATCGTGTGAGAAACGGAGAAACAAAACCTCAGCGGCTAAAGCCGCAGTATTGTTGCGGCATTTGCGGCACGGCTGAAGCCGTGCCCTGACAAATCTCGAGGTTCTCACACGGACTCTTCGGCTCCTGAGGTACAGGTTGCTTCCTTCGAGGCGCTGTTTCCACCGTAGTACCTCAGTACCATAGATTCGCATTGCGTGACGGCGCGAAAATTGAGGCACGGCGCGGTGCCATCTGGCGACGCGTCCGCAGATTCCGGGGATCTGCACCTCCCGCCTGGGGAAAGTATGCCGTCGAGCGCGAAAGACACGGAAAATCGAGTTGCCGAAGCGGGCGGTCAGGTCGTTCAGTCGAATGCCGCCGAGTCGTCCGGCGCGTCACAAGCATCACGCGGCATCGCCGCAAGCTGCGAAATTCCCCTCGAAGTTCATGGCTCGCAAAAGGCGGGCACGCAATACCACACTGTCACTCCGTTCCATGAAGAAACGCGAACAGTCATAGTTTTCCCGCACGGCTGCGTCATGCGGCTGTCCACTGCGGTCAACGTCGGCCAGATGCTCGCGCTTACAAATCAAAATACGCAGGCCGGAATGCTTTCGCGCGTGACGCACGTGCGCTCGTATCCGAATCTCAAGAGTTACGTCGAGGTTGAGTTCACGAAAGTCGATCCGGGATTCTGGTCCATCGATTTCGAAGAGGAGAGCGCCGCGCAAGGATATATGCCGGCGGCGAGCAACGCCCAGCCAGGCTCGACGAAGCCCGATGATTTTTGGGGCTCAAGCGCGAGCGCGCAATCCGCTTCACCCGCGCCTCGTCCGGAGGTTCAGGATCGCGTTCGTCCCGTCGAGCCTTATACGCCCCTCCCACAAATTAAAGCGCCTAGCGCCGCTCCGCAGGCATCGGCGGCGGAACGCATTAGCGCGCCCCCGCACGTGAAGGAGGCCGCGCCGGTGATTCCAGTGGCGAAAGCGCCGGAATCGTCGAGTGTAGCTCCGGAGAATAAAGTCCCGGACGAAGCCCCATCGTCGCAAGCGTGGGCCGAGCTGCTGGTGATGGAGCCGCAGCAACAGCTCAGCGCGAAGGAACTGGCGTCCACGCGCAGCGATGTCGAAGAGAGTCTCGCTCCTGCACAAGAAGAGGACGGACACGAAGCATCCCAGCAATTGGGCAGCGACTCGGGAGAACCTCCCACATTCGATCTCAACAAGGCTGAGCCTATTTCCCCCTCGGTGCTCAAGGAGTTGGAAAAACTGGCCCTTGAGCATGTCGCCGAGAAGCGGCCCGGGCCTTCGGTGGCCGGCGAATCGGAAAGCCATGCCGCATCCGACGCGTCGTCTTCCGGCAAAACGCGCACACAACCGACAGCGCCGAAGTCCACCGCTCAGCCGCCGCAGAGCGGAAAATCGAAAGACGCGCGCCGCTCGACGAAGCCGAGTCCGCTGCACTCTTTCACCGCCGGGATCACTGACCACGAGGCGACTCCGAACCCTCTACACTCCTTTACCGGCGCGCCGCCAGTCGGCGGGACATCGCAAAGCCCGCTGCATTCGTTCACGCCGCCGCCTCCCAGCGCCGATCCTCTCGCGGGAGTTGTGGACGGAATCAATCCTCACAAGACGCAGTCGCTGGCGGATCACAGCCCCGATTCCGGTGCAGAATCTGATTTCGGAAATTTCCTGCGCGACCCCGAACCGCGCACCGCTTCGCAGGCGGTCTTCACCGGCCCGGCAGATAGCGTTGTTCCCAGACTGTCGGAGGCGCATCAATCGCTTGCGCCGCTCAAGGCCAGGAAGTCGAAATCAGGACTCGTCCTCGCGTCATTGGTGATAATCCTGGCGCTTATCGTTGCCTGGTGGTTTTATCCGCTGCGCGGTTCTACGCCGTTGAACAATACGGTCCCAGCAGCATCAGCGCCGTCGCCGACGAATTCTCCGTCGCAGTGGCCTTCGCAATCCCCTGCTGACGCAGCAACGCTCGATTCTCCGGCTGGGCATCCCGCTGCGATCGAATCGCAGCCGGCCACTTCGTCGGTTCCGGCTCCGGTGGAATCGAAGCCCGAGCCCGATAGCGGTATTCGAGAAGTGATTCCGGTTCCACGCATTTCGGCGAAACCATCCGCGACGACAACAAAGCCGCAGCCGCAAGCCACGAACAGCCGCGCATCTCTGCCCGCGGTGACGCTGGCCGCGCCGACTTCCTCGGGCAACGCCAATGCTGGCGTTAGCGCCGAGCCGCCGCCGGATCTTTCGCCCGCAGAAGCCGCGAAAGGCCGCGCCGGCAATTTCCCAGGGATCGTCGGCAGTTCCCCCGCGAATGTTCCTGCGCCGGCCGTTCCGACCGCGCCAGCTTCTGTTGGTGGCCGCGTGAAAGAGCCGCGATTGATATCGTCGGTGACGCCGGTTTATCCGCAGGCTGCCATGCAGGCCAACGTACAGGGCGACGTCAAGATTCAAGCCACGATTGATGAAACGGGCCGCGTCACCAAGATGAAAGTTGTCTCCGGACCAGCGCTGCTTCAGCACGCGGCAATGGACGCCCTGCGACAGTGGCGCTACGCGCCGTCGATTCTCGACGAGAAGCCAGTCGCCGTCGACATGGTCGTAACCATCCGCTTCCACCGCTAGAGTGCGCGAATTGCGCTTTGGTAGCGCCGGCGTCCCCGCCGGCATCTGACGACGACAATCTCGCTAGTGGCAGGATTCACGCGCGGACTGAAAAGCCAACCAACAGAGCTGATTTATCTCTTCGCTCCGGCCGAAATCGCGGCCATGGCCTATATATGCGGTCGTAAGATGCCGGCCCCTCGTAGCTCGGGGTAAACAGGGACGCAGGCGCTACTTACCTTGCGATCGAAAAAAATCAGGATTTCGGCGGAGGCGTGTTGATGATGCGTTGAAATTCGGGGTCGTCGTGGATGCAGGCTAGATCATTATCGCGGGCGGCCCATTCGGGATTGTTGTAGCCGGCGTCCACGGCTTTCTTGAGCGTCGCCAGCGCTTCGGCCTTCATGTTCAGATTGCCGTAGGTGCAAGCCGCGTTATAAAGCGTGAGCGCGTCGTTGGCGCGCATGGCCACGGCTTTTTCGGTTTCCGCAACGGCCTCGCGCGCGCGCCCCATCGCGGCGTAGGAAGTCCCCAGCAATGCATGAGCTCGCGCGTCTTCCGGAACTGACTCGAGTTGGTGCTCGAGAACGGCAACGAATTTTTCCTGCAGTTTCGCAGCCCTGTCTTTGTCACCCAGCCGCTGCAGCGCGAGTTGGAAAGGGATATAGACGTTGTAATCGTCCCCGTTGCCGGCGATCGCTTTGTCCACTAGCTCGGCAGCCTCTTTGAAGCGATCGGATTCGTAGAGCGCGCGTCCCAGCGCGCCGTAAGCGCCTTCGCAATCCGGCTTCAGCTCGATGGCCTTGCGGCCCCACTTGATCGCTTCGTCGTATTGCTTCTGCGCGTAGAACATGCGCGCGCGTGCCGAAATCGCATCCGGCAAATCGGGCTGCAGTTTGAAGGCGCGCTCGGCGGCGCGAAGCCCGGCTTCACTCCAGGTTTCATCGTTTCCGCGCGACTCAATGAGCAGGCCGCAGACATTCGCGATTCCCGCGTAGGCCTGCGCGAAATCCGGATCGAGACGAATCGCGTTCTGATACATCTGCATGGCGAAATCGAGATTGCCCATGCGCTTGTAATTCCGGCCGCGGAGGAAATAATCGTAGGCTTCCGCGTTCTCGGTAGGCTTGCGCGTAATAATGGTTTCTTCCTGCGGAGTAAGCGTGATGCGCAGCGCCTGCGTGATATTGCGCGCGATTTCTTCCTGCACTTCGAAGACATCCTTGAGTTCGCGATCGTAGCGCTCGGCCCAGACGGGATAATCGCGGCTGGCATCCACGAGTTGCGCGTTGATGCGCAGGCGGTTGCCGGCACGCCGCAGGCTGCCGCGGAGAATAAAGCTGGCGCCCATGCGCGCGCCGATTTCGGGCGCGGTCAGCGGCGAATCGCGGAACGGCAGCACCGTCGCGCGCGGAAACACATGCAAGCCTTTGATCTTCAGCAATTCGGTGATGATGTCTTCTGACATGCCGTCGCGGAAATATTCGTCGTCCTTCTGGCCGCTCAAATTCTCGAAGTACAGCACGGCCAGAGATTTCTCTGCGCGCGCTATCGGGACGGCGCCGGAACTGGTGATCGCGCGGCCCGATTCCGTCTCGCGCTTCAGCCGCTGCAGCTCCGTGCGCATCTCGGAGGCTTTTTGATAACGCATGCGCCGGTCTTTATCGAGCGCGCGGGTGATGATGCGGTCGAGCTCCGGCGAAATCGAGGGATTTAATCGAATCGGCGCGATCGGGGTGCGATTCAGAATCGCTTCGAAAATCACCGCGGGAGTATTTCCGGTGAACGCCGGACGCCCCGTGGCCATCTCGTAGAGCACCACGCCGAATGAGAAAAGATCGCTGCGCGCGTCCAGCTCTTCTCCGCGCGCTTGCTCCGGCGCCATGTAGCTGACCGTTCCCATGGTCGTGCCCGGACTGGTCAGAGCTTCGTTCGAAATCGAAGCGGTGGGCGCGGACGACGCATTCATCGTCTCGCCCATTCCGGGTTCCCACGCTGCCGGCTTTGCTAGGCCGAAATCCAGAATCTTCGGACGTCCCTGGGTGATGAAAATATTCGCGGGCTTGATGTCGCGGTGCACAATGCCTTTCGAGTGCGCGGCATCGAGAGCGTCCGCAATCTGCACGGCGTAATCAAGCAGATCTTCCGTGGCCATCGGACGGCCCTCAATAACATGCCGCAGCGTCTGCCCTTCGAGCAGCTCCATCACGATAAAGCATCGCCCGTTCTGCTCGTCAATGTCATGAATGGTGCAAATGTTCGGATGATTCAACGCCGAAGCAGCGCGCGCCTCGCGCTGAAAGCGTTCGAGCGCCTTTTGGTCGCGGGAAAGTTCATCAGGCAGGAATTTCAGCGCCACTTGCCGGCCGAGGCGCGTGTCCTCAGCCTTATAGACGACGCCCATGCCTCCCCCGCCGAGCTTCTCCAGAATCCTATAGTGGGAGATGGTTTGGCCGTTCATGGTAGGCATCGCGCCCATGGCGAAGGCATGTTAAGACCGACGGTGCATCCAAGTCAATGCACAGCGGGGCTACTTTAGCTTGGCGTACTCGGCCTTGGCGGCCACCAAAATCGGGATGTCCGCGTCGGCGTCTTTCCAAATTCCAAAGAAATCTTGATAGGCGGCGCGCGCGCGGGCGGTGTCGCCTTGCAGCGCGTATGCGCGGCCGAGGCCAAGATGCGCCAGCGCGCCGACCGGGAAATTGCCCACGAAATCGCGGTGATCGATCAACTTCTGAAATTCCGTCGCGGCTTCTGTGCCTTTATGAGCTTCCAAATAAGCCTGTCCGCGGATGTACGCGGTGTACAACGACCCGATCGGCGTGCCTCCGCCCATATCGTAGGGGGCCGCACTGCGCAAATCGTCGATCGCCTTGTCGGGGCTGTTGCGGCCGATTTCCAGCAGCGCGTAAATTGCCGGCAGATAGTAGCTCTGCATCAGCGTGTTCGTCGGGAAATCCTTATTGAGCTTGTCCGCAAGGGATTGTGCACGTGTAGCATCGCCGCTACGTGCATACGCCAGTGCTGAGACGGTTTCAATATCTCTGCTCGAGGCCAGCGCGAGCGCGGCATCGGCCTGCTGTCGGGCTGATGCGGAATTACCGAACTCGGCCTCGCGGAACGCGGCATAGCTCTGCCAAAGAGCCGCCGTTTCCTTGGCATCATTGTGCCGGGCCGACTCTACCGCGCGCCGTGCAAGCTCTCTGGCCTTGTTGAGCCGCCCGAAATAGGCTTCAGTGTCCGCCTGTGTCGAAAAAAATTGGTCTTCGACGCCGGGCTTGCCCATCGCCCAGTTCATTTGCTTTTCCATGCCGACCGAGTCTCCCTGCAAAAATAGCAGGGTATATATGTTCGAGCGAAGCGAGGGATCATCAAGCTTCCGGGCCAAAGATTGATCCATAACTTTTTTGGCTTCGTCCAGACGATTTAGAGCGAAGTACTCGGCGGCCAGATTCGTATAGCAGAGAACATCGTCCGGCTCGAGTTCCAGCGCCCGACGGTTCTGTTCTGCCGCCTTTTCGTGTTGGCCGAGCTCTGCATAGATCAGCGCGCCATTGAGATACGGAATAAAGTCATTCGGGTATTCGCGTTCCCACAGTTCGTAATTCACCTGGGCCTTGTCAAGTTCGCCGGTCACCGTGTCGAAATGGTGCGCCGTGATGTAGAGCTTCTCGCGCTCACTGGTGCGGTCGCGCAGGTCGTAGGCTTTTTCGATGTTCTCGAGGGCGAGGTTCGGCTGGCCCAAATTGCTGTAGATGGCACCCAGTTTTGCGTAGGCCACGGCGAAATTGGGATCGAGAGCGATGGCTCGTTTGAAGAACGATATGGATTGGGCGTCGCCCTGGCCGTAGTCGGTCTCAACGCCGAGACTATAGGCCTTCAGGGCTTCGAGCGAAGGAGTGGTAGCTGCTTCGATGGGCGTATTGAATTTCTGAATCGAGCCGAGCGATTCGCCGAGCTTGCCGCGAATTTCCGAGCCAACTTTGCCGAGCGAGTCGAGAACGTGATCTTTGGTGTCGGCGGCGGCATCGGCCGTTGCGAAGGTGTCGCCAGTGACGCAATTGATGGCATTCAAAATCAAATTGTAGCGGCTGCCCACTTGCGCTATCGAACCGGCCAGCACCGCTTTGCCGCCGGCGCGCTCGCAGATTTCCTGCGCGACGCTTTGCGTCAAGCGCTCGTCGGGAGGCTTGCCCATGAGTTGCAGAGTGCCGCGCACTTTTCCGTCGGAGAGAATATTTAGGAATGGAGATTGTCCGAGCTGTGCGGCGAGCGCCTGGCGTAAGCTGTCGTCGAAAACGTTGTCGCCCGTCGTGTTCGCAAAATCCGCGAGGACGATGGTGTCCTTCTCCGTAAGCGCCGGCTTAGGATGAAACAGGAAGTAGCCGCCGATAGCGAGCCCGACGACGATAACTACCGCGGCAGCAACTGCGATTGTTTTGTAGGGGAGGGTCTTGACGGCCTCCCGCTGTTCGGCCCCGGAAGGGCGATCTTCAGTAACAGCCGCAATTTTTCGCGAAGACGATCCGGCAACCGCACCCATGCTCGCGCCGGAAACCGTAGCTGACGGAGTGGAGACGGCCCGCGCACTCGCGCTGGGATTCCGCGAGCTGATGAATTCCGCCTCTTCACGCGACTCGGCATCCACAACAGCGCTGGGCCGCGAAGTGCGGCTCGAATCCGTATCGCGCTTCAGCCGCTGCAAATCTGCGCGCATCTCGGAAGCTGATTGGCAGCGCAGCTTGCGATCTTTCTCCAAAGCCTTATTGATGATGCGTTCGAGCTCGGCGGGCAAATCGGGATTCAGGCGCACGGGCGCGACCGGAGTGCGATTCAAAATTCCGTCGGTGATAACACCGGAGGTGTCGCCACGGAAAGGCAGCGTGCCGGTGGACATTTCATAGAGGACGACGCCGAAGCTAAATAGATCGGTGCGCGCATCGAGATCCTTGCCGCGAACTTGCTCGGGCGACATGTAAGCGACCGTGCCGACGGCGGTGCCGGGGCTGGTCATAAACTCGGCGCCGACCCCGGCGGTTGCATCTGTCAATTGCGATTCGGCTGCCGAGGCGGATGCCAGGCCCGTGTGGATCTGTTTCGCCAGGCCAAAATCGAGAATTTTGGCGTCGCCGCGGGCGGTGACGAAAATATTCGCGGGCTTGATGTCACGATGAACGATGCCCTTTGCGTGCGCGGCTTCGAGCGCGTCCGAAATCTGAATGCCCAGCTCGAGCACTTCTTCGAGCAGCATCGGCCTCCCGCCAATGCGGCGCTTCAGCGTCTCGCCATCGAGGTACTGCATCACGATGAACGCGCGGCCGCCTTCTTCGCCGATGTCGTAGATGGCGCAGATATTCGGATGGTCGAGGGCGGAGGCGGCCTGCGCTTCGCGGCGGAAACGCTCGAGCGCCTGGCGATCCTTGGTCATTTCCTCGGGCAGGAACTTCAGCGCGACGGGACGGTGCAGGCGCGTGTCCTCGGCTTTGTACACCACGCCCATGCCGCCGCCGCCGAGCTTTTCCAGAATGCGGTAATGAGAAATCGTCTGGCCAATCATGGAGTTTGCGCAGGCATATTAGGATGCGGCCGGATGCAAGTCAACGAGCGTAGCGCACGCTGCCAGCCGGCGTTTTTGTGCGGCGCTACGTCGCGTCAGATTGCGGCACGCAGGCGAACAAGGAGAGAGTGTCGCCATGCTATCATGCGTGTTTGCAGCCGCGGTCGTGCGGCCAGCAACTCATTCGTGAACCCCCAACTTGAAAACTTGGATAGCGACGCGCGGTTTCCACTTACGCGGACTGCCTGCATTCTCGTGCTCGTGGCGCTGGCGGCGTTGATTTATATCGGCAATGCGGCGCAACCGCCGCTGCTCGATGATGCCGACGCGTCACATGCGCTGGTCGCGCGGGAAATGCTCGAGCGGGGCGATTGGGCCGTCCTTTACATGAACGGCATTCGCTATCTCGAGAAGGCGCCGGTGCATTACTGGCTCGTCGCCGCGACTTATCTGATGGCCGGGCAAAACGCGTTCACCACGCGAATTTCGCTCGCACTCGCCATGATCGCGCTCGTGCTCGTGCTCAATTTCTTCGGCCGCCGATTTTTTGGCGCGCGAGCGGGATTTTATTCCGGCATCGTCGCTGCTACCGGCATCGGATTTTTCCTTTTCACCCGCATCATGATTCCGGAAGCTATCTTTGCGCTCGAGCTGGCCATTGGTTTCTATTTGTTCTTACTCGCCTGGACGAAGCAGATTGACCCGCGGCTTGGCTATTGGGGTTGCGCGGCGATGATTGGGCTCGCCGTTCTTACGCTTGGCCTGGTCGGCGTGGTCTTCCCTGTCGGGATTCTCATTGCGTTCCTTTTGCTGACGCGCGGATGGAATCGCTGGCGCGAGCTGCGAATATTCTCGAGCATCCTGATTTTTCTGGCGATTGCGCTGCCGTGGCATTTGCTGGCCGAACATCGCTCGCCCGGATTTCTTTGGTCTTACATCATCAACGAACATTTCAAGCGGGCGCTCGGAACGAGATATCCGCCGGATTACGATTCGGTGCCGCTCGGAATTTGGTGGCTCGCGCATCTCATTTGGTTTGCGCCGTGGAGCGTTTTTCTTCCGTTCGCGATTCCGGAATTTCCGCATCCGCGAACCTGGGGAAGAAACATGACGCCGGAAGCGCAGGCGCGGCTGATGCTTTTCGTCTGGGCCGGAGTGGTTTTCGTGTTCTTCTCGCTCGAGCATGGCTCGCGGATGGAGTATTACGCATTCGGCGCGTGGCCTGCGGTGGCGGTGCTGCTGGGACTCGGGCTGGCGCGCGCGGAAGAAGCTGGCTCGCGATGGTTGAAGTGGCTGCAAGGCGTGCTTGCGCTCATTGGTCTCGGCGCGGCGTGCGTGCTCGGGGCTTTCATCTGGGCGTCGCTGGGAACGCGCAGCACTGGCGATATCTCGCAGCATCTCGAGACGCAATCGCTCGATGCTTACCGGCTTTCGATGGCGCATTTTCTGGATTTGACTCCTGCGGCGTTCGCCGATCTGCGCTGGCAGGCTGCGGGGGCGATGATTGTTTTCGCGCTCGGTTTCGGCGGCGCGTGGATCTTGCGGCTGCGGCGGAAGAATTTCGCGGCGACGCTAACGCTCGCGATTGCGATGTGCGGATTTTATTTCGCGGCGAATTCGGCTTACGGCGTGTTCACCCCGAAACTTTCTTCACGGCCGCTCGCCGACGCCATACTTCCCTACTTGCGGCCGCAGGATCAGATCGTGCAGTACGGCGATTTCAATTGGGGCTCGAGCATTCCTTACTACACGCATCGCCGCGTTTGGATTTACAACGGGCGCTGGGGAACAAATCTCGATTACGGATCGAGATATCCCGATGCGGCGCAGATCTTTCTCGATGACGCTTCGTTCCCTGCGTTTTGGCGTCAGCCGAATCGCGTGTTTCTCTACGTTCCGGAAGAGGCGCGCGAGGATGCGCTCCAGCGCATGCCTCCCGACGCGAGCTATCTGCTGGCCGAGAGCGGCGGCAAATACATCTTCGTGAACCAGCCGGTGCGCGCCGGAATGCAGACGCTGGCGGAATTCCTCTCAGCGCGAAAAGCGCCGCGGTAGCGCCGGCGTCCCCGCCGGCATCTGACGATCGCGATTCCGCCACGAGCAACTTTCGTGCGCGCACCGCTCATCCCATCCATCGCGGCTTATTCGACGCTTCGGTCCGCGCGTGACTGTGCCGCTCGCTGACGATTGTGCTCGTAAGATGCCGGCGGGGACGCCGGCGCTACTTTCCGTTCTGCGAGGCTACGTGGGCGGCGCCTAGTAACGGGGCTTTTTCGTTCATCACTACGTAGATGGGGATTTGCGAGAGCAGGTAGCCCAGCTTTTCTTTTTCTGCTACGGCTTTGGCGAAGCGGCCGTCTTTGAGCTTCAGCAGAATTTTTACGGCGATGCCACCGGCGATGAAGATTCCGCCGCGCGCGACATTGCGAATGGCGAGGTTACCCGCCTCGGAGCCGTAGATATCCACCCAAAGATCGAGAGTGGCAACGCAGGTGGGGCAAGTTTTCTCGAGCGCGGCATGCGTGATGATCGGCGCGGGATCAACATTTGGATCGTTGAATTCGGGATGGCGGTCATTTGGATTGATGAAGTCGTGGAGGCTTATGAAGCCGCGGCCGGAGAGAATGATTTCGCTGCTGACGATGTCGTTGCGCGCCTTGAGGAATCGCCATAAGTCGGCCTGCTCTTCGGTGTGCGGCGCCCAGTCGGCGTGGCCACCTTCGGTAGGGCTCGGAAAATGGCGCTGGCCATCCCAGAAAATCACGCCTTCGCCGAGGCCCGTGCCTGCAGCGATGATCACTTTGTTGGCGCGCTCATCTTTGGTGCCTTCGTGAATGCAAATCAGCTCGTTCGGCGCGAGAACATCGAGGCCGTAGCAGGTGGCTTCGAGATCGTTCAGCAGCCGCACGCTCGGAACTTTGAGCAGCTTGGCGAGCGATTCGCCTTGAATCGTCCACGGCAGATTCGAGGCGCGAACGGCGTTGTCCACTACTGGGCCCGCGACGCCGAAGCATGCGGCGGTAAAGCTCGCCTTGGTTTGCCGGACGAACTCCAGGACGAGATCCTCGACGCTCGAGTATTTCTGGCTGTCGAGATGTTCTTCGGCGACAGGCACGAGTTTGCCGTTGCGCGGCTCGAACGTACCGAGGTTCGACTTCGTGCCACCGAGATCACCGGCTAAGATCATGAACGCTCCTGTCGATGTCCGTTTCGCGGTTTCCGTGGCGTCAAATTGAGCGATTCTCGCGAGATGTCGAGTTTGATCATTGGCTCCGTTGCGCTCACAAGTTCCGCCAGCGGTGATCTTCGGGCGTCGTGAGCTCGCCGGCGGCGCGCGGGCCCGAACTGCCCGAGGCGTAATTCGGAAATGGCGGAGGAGCCGACGTGGACCAGGCTTGCAAAATCGGATCGACGAGATCCCAGGCGGCCTCCACGCTGTCGGCGCGATCGAAGAGCGTGGCGTCGCCGCGGATGCAATCGTTGATTAGCGTTGAGTAGGCGCTCCCCGGCTTGCCTCCAAACGTTTTGCGATAGCTGAAATCCATCGTGACGGGGCGAATGTGCATCTGCGCGCCGGGCGATTTCGCGCCGAAGGAAAGCGAGATGCCTTCGTCCGGCTGAATATTTATCACCAGAAGATTCGCGTGCAATTCCTCGCCCTGAAAGACGAGGTGCGGCGCCTGGCGGAATTGAATGGCGATTTCCGTGAGCGAACGCGAGAGGCGCTTTCCGGTGCGCAAATAAAAAGGCACGCCGTGCCAGCGCCAATTGTCCACACTGAGTTTCATCGCGACGTAAGTTTCGGTGCGCGAGTCGGGCTTCACACCGGGTTCCTGGCGGTAGCCAGGGACGGATTTGCCTTCGATGAGGCCGGGGCCGTATTGGCCGCGGACGACGTCGCGCCAGATGGTGTCGCGGGTGAAGGGGCGGATGGATTGCAGGACTTTGATTTTTTCGTTGCGAACGGCGGTGGCTTCGAAGGCCGAGGGCGGCTCGAGTGATACGAGCGAGGTGAGTTGCAGGACGTGGCTTTGCACCATGTCGCGAAGCGCGCCGGCTGTTTCGTAAAAGGCCGCGCGGCGCTCGACGCCCAGAGTTTCCGCGGCGGTGATTTGAATGTGATCTACGTAATTGCGATTCCAGATGGGCTCAAAGATTCCGTTGCTGAAGCGGAAAGCGAGGACGTTCTGGACGGTTTCTTTGCCAAGATAATGATCGATGCGGTAAATCTGTGATTCTTCGAAGACGCTGCGGACGCGCTGGTTCAACTCGCGGGCGGATTTCGCGTCGCGGCCGAAAGGTTTCTCGATGATGATGCGCGTCCAGGATTTTTCATCGCGCGGCTTGGCGAGATCGGCCTTGCCGAGCTGTTCGATCACCGGCGCGTAAATTTCCGGCGGCACGGAAAGATAGAAGAGGCGGTTTCCACCGAGCTGGCCTTCGCGATCGAGTTCTTCGAGGCGGGCGGCGAGATTTTGGTAGGAAGCGGGATCGTCGTATTGGCCGGTGACGTAGTGAAGGCGCTGAACGAATTCGTGGCGGAAGGAATCGCTTGCGGCGGAATCCGCGCCGGGCTTCGGAAGAAATTCGCTGCTCGAATCGCGGAAGGCGTCATCGGTCATCGGCGAGCGCGCGAAACCGAGGAGGCGGAAACTTGGCGCGAGGCAGTTGTGCGACGCGAGATCGAACAATGCGGGAAAGATTTTGCGGCGCGCGAGATCGCCCGAGGCGCCGAAGAGAACGATGGCGCAAGGTTGCGTCGGGCGTTCGCAATAATACGCGTCCGCTGGTAGTCCTTCGGCTAGGTCAACGCTGCGCGATTGCGACGACATGGGCCCTCTCCTCGAGGCTCGTTCGCGGGCGGTGGAACGCGGGTATAGTTTTATTAAACTTTTGTGTTTCCTGCAAGCTCGCGGCGAGCGGCAATTCGCACCTCCTCGAAAGCAATTTCTAACCGGAACAAGGGTTCAATTAAAACCTCCCGTAACTCCAACAAAAAAAAGGATGGGGGTCATTTCTAACCGAAACACTTTTCGAAGGCCCGAACTGCGTCTTGTGGCGGCATTCGAACTCGGGCGGCGGGGGATTTGTTGAGTGTGAATGGAGCCGAGGCCTTGGGCCGCGCGCCACGTTCGGTGTGCCAGACCGCAAGGATTTCAGTCGTGGCGAGTGCGTCGAAGGTGTTACGTCCGCGGGCGCAGCAAGCGGCGCCCCTACGAGAGTTCGATTGAGCGATCGCGGCCATGCTCTTTTTCCCTCTAGTGCCTCCATGTACGACCGTAGCATGGTTTCGTTGGAATTTCATGTGAGCGGGTCTGTGGAATTGGATGGCGGTTGCGGCGTGGTGGAATTCGTCGTGGGGATGAAGTATCGTGGAGATTGGTGACGAGAGATTTTGGAGGTTGGCATGGCTAACGAGAGTTGCGGGGATGGAAAGCCGGCGGCGCCGGCGCAGCCGGTTGCGGCTGGGACGCGCATGGTGAAATGCGTGAAGTTTGGGAAGGAGATGCCGGGGCTTGACCGCATTCCCTGGAACGGCGAATTGGGGAAGCGCGTTTATGAGAATGTGTCGAAGGAAGCTTGGAAGATGTGGATCGAGCACTCGAAGATGATCATGAATGAGTTTCGATTGAATCCGCTCGATCCGAATTCGCAGAAGGTGATGGAAGAGCAGATGGAGCAGTTTTTCTTTGGCGAAGGGGCGAAGTTGCCGGAAGGATATGTGCCGCAGAAGGCGAAGGGGTAGTTCCTCGGTTGCGTTTCCATGTGAAGTGATTTTTCTTGCCGCTTGAGAAAGAGCAAAATTCAGTACGGAGCTGCTTGAAGCGCTGGCTCCGAAGTGCCCAGCAATAAAACGCATCGTTAGAAAAGACGCTTTTTTTCGGAGCGCTGAAGCGCTCCTTCCCCGCATGAATGCGGGGCCCTCTCCTAACTGCAAAGGCGACTGAGGTCCATGGAGGCCAATGGATTCGTTCATGACTTTGCATTACAAAGTACTTGACAAATAGGAGCCAGTATGGCATTCTCTTTCCTGCGGCGGAGGGTTGGAGACCTAAATCTAGGAGATTGACGAAATGACCAAGCGCATCGCCGCACTTATCTTTATTTTCTTTTGCACCTCGGTGGCGTGGATGATTCTCGGGGCCACGATTTCCTACCGCACTTACAACGCTGACGAAGAGCTACATTCCCGCGTGGCTTCGACTTGGGGCACGGAGCAGAGCCAGGCACCGCCGTCCGCGCATTACTCGGTTCCCGAGCCGGTCACGGTGACGAAGACGGTGAACGGCGAAACCGTGGAAACTACGAAGCTGCGCGAGCGCCCCGTCAATGTTCCGCTGGAGAGCAGCAGCGTGAATGCCGCGTTTCACTACGACCCGCGGCAGAAGGGGCTTCTGTGGTACAGCACTTATCATGTCGCCTTTGACGGAAAGTTCGATTTTCGCAATCCGAGCGACCGCGAACAGAATGTGGTTTTCTCGTTTCCGCTGCCAGCCGAGAAGGCGCAGTACGACGATCTGAATTTTTCTCTGAATGGACAGCCGCTGGAACTTTCGCACGACAAGAATTTCGTGAGCGCCACGGCGACGCTTCCCGCCGGCGGCCAGGGCGAGCTCAGCGTTCATTATTTATCGCAAGGGCTGGATCGCTGGACGTACAGCTTCGGCGAATCGGTGAACCAAGTTCGCAATTTCCGGTTGGACGTCAGCACCAACTTCCAAGATTACGATTTCGCGAGCAACAGCCTTTCGCCCACCAATGAGCAAAAGCATCGCGGGGGAGCCGATCTCACCTGGCAGTACAAGGATCTCGTGTCCGGCTATCCGATCGCGCTGGTGATGCCGCAGAAATTGCAGCCGGGGCCGATCGCCGAGAGGATCAGTTTCTTCGCTCCGGTGTCGCTTTTCTTTTTCTTCTTTCTTTTGTTCATCCTGTGCACGGTGCGCGGGATTGATTTACATCCCATGCACTATTTCTTCCTGGCTTGCACATTTTTCTCGTTTCACGTGCTGCTGGCGTATCTCGCGGATCACATTTCGATCCACGTTGCGTTCGTGATTTGCTCGGCTGTCTCGATCTTTCTGCTGGTCAGCTATTTGCGCCGGGTGGTGAATCCGCGATTTGCGGTGCGCGTGGCGGGGCTGATCCAGCTCATTTATCTGGTGCTCTTTTCTTACGCGTTTTTCTTCGAAGGCTTCACCGGGTTGGCAATCACCATCGGCGCGATTCTGACGCTGTTTATCGTCATGCAGATGACCGCCACCGTCCGCTGGTCCGAGAAATTGACCGTGAAGCCGGCGTAGCGCCGGCTTGTCCTGAGCTTCGAAGGGCTGGCAGCCCCTCGACCATTCTCGGGACGAGCCGGCGCTACGCTGGCCGATGGTACAGGTGGAGCCGGTTGCGTTGTTGATCGGGTACTACTGGCCTTTTGGACCGTTGCGGGGCCGTGCGGCGTTCCTTAACCTAGTTATTCGACACTGGGGGAAGGAATGGCGCTCGACGAAACATGTCCCAAGGAGGCGGTGCAGGCTGAGTCAGCAGAGCCGCGCAATCTTCGCCGCAGGAAATCTCACAAATTATTTTTCGCCGCATGCGGAGCCTTGCTTCTGCTGATCACGTTTGCGCCGGGATCGGTGCGGGCAGCTTGGGCGCGGCTCACCGGATTCACCAACGTGGGCGACGAGCCCGTTCCAGAGGCGCCGTCGGCGAGCTTCGATCTTCCGGCCGCTGGGCTTTCCGGATTGACCGGCCAGCAGCAAGCGGAGCTTTTGATGGACGCGACGATCAATCGCGATGCGCGGGCGGCGCTGCTGGTCACCGAGCGCGCGCAGCACTGGCGCGGCCGATTGAAGCTCACGCCGGAATTGACCGGGACGCTGCAAACGGCATTGAACGAACATGATCTGCGCGCACGCGCCGCCGCACTCGAAGTCTATCTGGCGGTTTACAACGTGTCGAAAACTCCGCGCAGCGCCGCGCATCTGCGCGAAGTGGCGCAGAGCGATCCGAAAAGCCGCGGCTGGGCGCTGTGGATGCTCGGCGCGCTCGGAAATCGGGGAATCGAGCGCGACGCTGCGCTGGCAACGCTGCTGGCGCACGTGCATGATTCCGACGAGCAAACGCGCTACTGGACGATCGAGGGATTGGCGCATCTCGGCAGCGATGGAACGATTGCCGCGCTTCTCGACGAATTCCGCAACGATCCCGCGAAGCAAGTCCGCGAGCGCGCCGCATGCAGCCTGGCCGAATCCGGAATGTTGACGCACGAACAGCGAATGAACGCAGTGCCGGGATTGATCGGCATGACCCAGGATGATTCCGCAAGCGCGACGACCAAACAGTGGGCGTTCCAAGCCCTCGGCGCAATTACGGGCGAGACGTTCGGCACCGATTCCACGGCGTGGCAAGAGTGGTGGGTTAATCGCGTCCAGCAGTAAAAATCAAAAATATAATCAGCGAACCAGCACGGAATTATCCAGCTCAATCATGCCGGGCGCCTTTTAGGACTTCTGTGGCGTGGGGCAACAGGTCGGCTACTGCGTCCAGGCATTCCACTGCGCCTTTGGGGCTTCCGGGCAAATTCAGAATTATTGTGCGGGCGCGAACTGCGGCTATTGCGCGCGAGAGGTAGGCGCGCGGGAAATTTTGGCCGGTGACGGCGCGGATTCTTTCGCCGAAGCCCGGAAGGAGTTTATCGGCCGCGGCGCTCGTCGCTTCAGGAGTGATGTCGCGCGGACCTATGCCTGTGCCGCCTGTGGTGAGGATCAAATCAGCGGCGGCGGAGTCTGCAAGTTGGATGAGTAGATCGCGGATGGCGTGCAGATCGTCGGCAACGATTTTCTTTGCTACGGGATTCCAGCCGAGTTCGCGGCAGCGTTTTTCAACGGCGGGGCCGGATTTATCTTCGCGCTCGCCGCGCGCGGCTGTATCGCTGACGGTGATGATGACTACGCGCATGGAATGAGGATCACGAGCCGCGCGATCAATGCGCCACGGGTTCGGTGCCGCTGTCTACGGCGGCGTCGGCGGCATCGCGAGCGGTTTCGTCGAGATATTGCATGCCTTCCATGAGCAGGCCGGTCGTCGAGCGGGTAATCGTTTCGCGGGTGGGAGCGACGTTAAAATCGATTTCGAATTCGCCGTCAGTCCAGCGCAGCGTGCCGAAGACGGCAGGCTCGCCTTCGAGCGCGCCGAGCCGCGCGTCCTTGCATTGGCCAGCGCCGAAAAACATTTCGCAGGTTTCGCCCCCGTGGCGAATCGTCAAGCGGCAAGATTTTTGGCCCATCTCGAGCGATTGCATCAAATCCATCATGCCCATTTCTTCCAGGCGGCCTTGAATCACGCCGGGGCGCACGGCCCGGTTCTGCAGCTTCTCGAGCTGCAATCGATCCACTACCTTTTTGGCGCTGCGAACGAGATCTTTCACGAAGAAAGGCTTGGGGATGAATTCCTCGACGCCTTCCACTAGTGGCCGCAATTTTTCTTCGATATCGGTTCGGCTGGCGAGGAAGATGAATGGAATGTGGCGCGTTTGTTCGCGCACGCGCAGCTTTTCATAAAGCTGGCGGCCATCAAGTCCCGGCATTTTGTAGTCGCAGAGGACGAGATCCGGCGGATCGTCCACAATTTTCAGCAGCGCATCGGCGCCGTCGGCGGCTGCGCGCACATCGCACAACGGCGCGAGATTCTTCATCAGCAGGTCGAGAATCAGCGCGTTGTCGTCAACAACTAGGAGTTTGACTTCTTTCATCGCCGTTTCTTTGCGGCTTTGCGGCGCGCCGTTGCTGCGCTCGCGCGCGCGCGCCGATAGTCACCGCTCTTGCCGCCCGTTTTCTCCACCAAGTACAGCCCGGTGATCTCCATGCCCTTTTCGAGGGCTTTGCACATGTCGTAGATCGTGAGCGACGCCACGCCCGCCGCCACCAGCGCCTCCATCTCCACGCCGGTAGGCCCGGTGGTCGCGACGCGCGAGGTAATCTCAATTCCATTCTGGCACAGCTTGGAGGCCACATCTACGTGCGTCAATGAGAGGGGGTGACAAAGCGGAATCAGCTCCGAAGTGCGCTTGGCAGCGGCGATTCCGGCGATGCGGGCGACTTCGAGAGGATTGCCCTTGGGATTTTTGAGGCGGCGAATCGCGCGCACTGTGGCGGGTTTCATGCGCACAAAGGCGTGGGCTGCGGCAACACGCGCCGTGACGGGCTTGGCACTGACGTCCACCATGCGAACGCGGCCTGCGGAATCGTAGTGCGAGAGAGCAGCGTCTTTGGCGCGTCGCGAGGGCATCGTGAAGTTACGCTAGCACGATTTTGGAGTTTGCGAAAATCCGGGCGGCGCCGGTTGCTTCTGTAGAAACGACGCTATACTGGCGGGCTTCAACGAGGGCTCGGGGAGAAGCTAGCGCCGGGATGGCGAAGAATCCGAAACATGCTGTGGCGGTCGCGGCCCTAGTGGTTGCAGCGGTCATAGTGGTCTATTACGCCGCGCGGACGAAAACTTCCACCGCGCCGGCCCCGGCCGCAAACACCGCGCGCCGCGGCCCCGCCGATATTTACCCCAATCTTTCCATCACCCCCGGCGCGATTAATCCCGACATTACGCAGGAGAATGTCGGCGAGACGATTTGCAATCCCAACTGGAGCACGAAATCCGAGCGCCCACCCACGAGTTACACGAATAAATTGAAGCGCGAGGGATTTGATGAATACGGCTACATGGATCGCGAGATGAAGGACTACGAGGAGGACCATCTGATCTCGCTCGAAATCGGCGGCAGCCCTACGGATCCCAAGAATTTGTGGCCGGAGCCATATCAAGCGTCAATCGCCGATGGCGGCGCCCGGGACAAGGACAAGGTGGAGAACTATTTGCACGAGCAGGTCTGTCGTGGCGCGATGACTCTGGCTGAAGCGCAGAAGGAAATTGTCGCGGATTGGTATCAGGTTTACGTAAGCAAAATTAAGTAATGGGTTCCCGCGCCTAAAAAAATCCGCGGCGCGGCAGTACATCCACCCACGATCCAGCGGGGATCTTTTCCTGTTGCTCGCGGACCAGCAGATAGCAATTCGCGTTCACTAGCGCGACCACATCTCCGGATCCCTGCCAGTGAATCGTCTCAACCGTGGCGTCGGTTGCAGAATCGCCCGGCGCGCGATCGGATTGCTTCGAGGTCGGAAACGCAACACGTGCTGGAAGAAAATGCGCCAGCCCGGGCTTCTCAGTGATCTCGTATTTGAGACGGGCTTTGAAAAGTGGCAGCGGGCGAGGCGCGCCGCCGCTGAGCACATCCAGCGCAGGCGCGGCTAGAATCTCAAACGTCACCATGGTCGAAACAGGATTGCCGGGCAGCCCAAATACCAATTTGTCGCGGCAAACACCGAATGCCGCCGGTCGCCCCGGACGAATCGCCACCGCATCGAAATAAAATTCGGCCTTCAGTTCGCCGAGCACCGCTTCCACCAGATCGTACTTCCCTGCCGAAACTCCGCCGCTGAGCACCAGCACATCTTCATTCAAGCCGCGCTCGATCAGCGCGCGCAGTTCCGGCTTGCGGTCCGGCGCATTCCCAAGCGGCACAGCCTCGGCGCCGGAAAGCGCCACCTGCGCGCTGAGCGAAACGCTGTTGCTATTGCGAATCTCGTAGGGACCAGGCGTGTCCGCGGCGTTGATGACCTCATCGCCCGTCGAAAGAATCGCAACGCGCGGCCGCGCATGAACCTGCAAGCGCACAGCTCCAACCTGCGCGGCCATGGCCATTTCGGCGTACCCAAGCCGCGTCCCGCGCAGCAGCACCAATTCGCCGCGCCTCGCCTCGCTGCCGAATGGAACAATGTAATCGCCCGCCCGCGCCGCGCGCTCGAAGATGATCTCGTCGCCCTCCGGCTTCGTGTACTCGATCATCACGACCGCGTCCGCCCCGCGCGGCACCGGCGCCCCAGTCATGACCTGCACACATTCATGCGCGCCCACTTCGCCGTCGAAGGCCGTGCCCGCCTTGCTCTCGCCGATCAATTTCAATCGCGCGGGAACGTGCGCCACATCAGCCGCGCGCACAGCGAATCCATCGCGAATCGATCGATTGAACGGCGGATAGTCGCGGTCGGCGGCAACTTCCTGCGCCAGAACGCGGCCAAGAGCCGCAGCCGGCTCGCGCGCAATGTCGATTGAATCGTCAGCCCGCCGCGCAAGCCCCAACTCGCGGCGCCCTCGCGCGATCTCAATCACTTTTTCGCGAGCAGCTTCGAAGGACAGCATTTGCAGTTATAGCCAGGAAGCCATCTTGGTGCCGGCAGGAACAATGGTAGCGTCGCGCTCAGGACCGGTAGAGATCATCCCAATCTCGACTTCGAGCGCATCGGAGATATATTTCAAATATTCGCGCGCCTCTTGCGGCAGATCGCGCTCGTCGCGAATCGCCGGCGTCGGCTTCATCCAACCGGGCAGCGTCTTATATTCAGGCTTCACCGCCGCGAATTCTTCCACTTCCGCGGGCATTTCTTCGATGAGCTGGCCCTTATAGCGATACCCAATGCAGACTTGAATTTCCTTCTGCATATCGAAGACGTCCAGCTTCGTCACCACCAGCGAGTCAATGCCATTCACCATCTTCGCGTAGCGCAGCACCTCGAGATCGAGCCAGCCGCAGCGCCGCGGCCGTCCGGTCACAGCTCCAAATTCATTGCCGCGATTGCGAATGTCGCCGGCCTCGATATCGGGCATCTCAGTAGGAAATGGTCCGCTGCCGACGCGCGTCGTGTAAGCCTTGGTCACTCCGACGACGCCGGTAATTCGCGTGGGCGGCACGCCAAGCCCAGTCGAGCAGCCGCCGGAAGTCGCGCTCGAGGAAGTCACGTACGGATAGGTGCCGTGATCGATGTCGAGCATGGTCCCCTGCGCGCCTTCGAACAGCACCGAAGCCCCCATATCAATCGCGCGATTCAGCAGCACCGCCGTATCGGTGATGAATCCGCTGATGTGCGCCGCCAACTCGAGGTAAGTCTCGAGCAATCCTTCCGTCTGCAGCGGCTGCCCGTAAGTAGCCCGGCTGATGGCGTCTTTTTCGATGATCACGCGCTCGAGCTTCTCGCGAAATCTTTCCGGATCGCGCAAATCCCCAACGCGAATTCCCCGCCGCGCCATCTTATCTTCGTAAGCAGGCCCAATCCCGCGCGAGGTAGTCCCAATTTTCGCCGCGCCGCGCGCCGATTCCGCTGCCTTGTCCATGTCGCGATGATAAGGAAAAATCAGGTGCGCCCGATCGCTGAGGAACAACCGCCCGCGGCACTCAATCCCCGCCTTCTTCAGATTCTCCACTTCCGCCACAAGCGCCGCCGGATCCACCACCGTCCCCGGCCCGATCACAGCCTTCTTCCCAGCCCGCAAAATCCCCGAAGGAATCAGTTGCAACACAAATCGCTGATTGCCGACAATGACGGTATGCCCGGCATTGTGCCCGCCCTGCGAACGCGCGATGTAATCGAATGCCCCGGCAAGATAGTCGACGACCTTGCCCTTACCTTCATCGCCCCACTGCGCCCCAACAACCGCGATCGCTTTCTTTCCCAATATCCCCTCGCAAAATCTTGAATGCCGGCAAAAACCGACCGCACGTTTCCCCTCACGCAACGTCCAAAGTGGAGAAACAGGCAGGAAAAGCCGAAAACTCATCCTACGCTGCAAGTGAGCATAAGGCAAGCAAAGCAGGCCAAGCGCAGCGGTTCACTCCCCGATCATCGCGCGTCTCGCGGCAATCCGATGATTTCGCGGATGCGCAGCCGATCCGTCTTTTCGCGCGGGCTGCCTCCCGTCCGCTCCGCCCATTTCATGAAATCCTGCAGCTTGACGTGATGCTCCACAGGAATATCCGTCACGCGAACCCTCACGGAATTCATTCCCTGCGGGATGCCTACCACCCAGTCGTCACTGCGGATGGCCGCCAGTCCCAGCGCCACGGCTTCATACAAAGTCCCGGCGGTAACTTCGACGGTATGCGCCACGCCGTCCATATCGGTGATGGTCACGCGGCAAGAGCGGACAGCCATGGCGGGAGCATATCATGTTTCGCTTTTTGTTCGCCACAGCATGCAAGGGCTGTATTCACGGCCCAAACTCACAGCAGAGACCGCAGAGAGACGCCGCACCGCAGTGATTTTCTTCTCCGCGCACCTAAAAATTCTGCAGTAACCCCTCTCACAGTACCTGCACTTTATCTAGACCCGAGTTCAGTTCTATGTTACTCAGCTTCCCGATATTCTTTTCCCAATCAGGCAGTGTGTCCAAACAGGGGTCTCCATGAATCCAGATAGCTCGAACCGAAGCCGTCGCACTTTTCTGCGCAATGTCCGTGGAGCAGCAATGGCCGCCGCGACCGCCAGCGCGATCGGCCTCGAGCCGCTTCTGGGTAGCCAGGATTCCGTGGCTCGAGCGGAACAAAGCGGCGGCTTAAACGGCGCCGCACGCGCGAACGAGTCCGCCGAAGTCCGCATCAAGGCGGCGCTGCGCGAGCGCGCCGTGAACATCCCCAATCACCCGACCAATCACGACATCACGCGCTACCCCGATCAGGCCAACACTTACACCAAATGTCTTCCGCACGACGCCTTCGGCCGCGTGGATCTAAACGCATTTGCCACCATGCTCACTGCGCTCAACTCCGGCGATCCGGACGACTTCGAGAAAATAACCATGGGCGGCGCGCGCACGCTCAACGGCCCGCAAGGCGGCTTCGCGTTCGATCTCGAAGGCACAGACGCCTATCAATTCGGCTCGCCGCTAGTTCCGCCCGCTCCCACGCTCGCGAGCGACCTGAACGCCGCGGAACTTCTCGAGCACTACTGGGGTTCCCTGCTCCGCGACGTTCCCTTCACGCAATACGCGTCGAACGCCGTCGCCAATGCCGCCGCCGCAGAGACCTCCGCAATTTCGGTCTACCAGGGCCCGCGCAATAGCGGCGGCCAAGTCACTCCGGATCTTCTCTTCCGCGGCATCTTTCCCGGCGAAACTCTCGGCCCGTACATGTCGCAGTTTTTCGTTACGCCGACATCTTTCGGCCAGCAGCCCATCAGCCAGCAGCAAATCACCTACGTGCCAAACGTCGACTACATGACCGACTTCGGCTCCTGGCTATCCGTCCAGAACGGCGTAAGCACCGGCCAGCAAAACGTCTCCGATTCGCAGCCGCGCTTCCTGCATGACGGCCGCGGCCTAGCCGCTTGGACGCATACCGACGTGCTCTATCAGGCGTACTTCGTAGCGTTCCTGGTGCTCAACACCATGAAGGCGCCGCTGAACCCGGGCAATCCTTATATCGGTTCAAAAACAGAGAACGGTTTCGGCACCTTCGGCGGTCCAGACTTCGCCGCCACACTCGCAGAAGTAGCCACGCGCGCCCTGAAAGCCGTCTGGTTTCAGAAGTGGCAAGTCCATCTTCGCGCACGCCCAGAAGTCACCGGCGGAATCGCGCACTTAATCAAAACCGGCCAGGCGGCCCAAACGGACGGCAAGCTGAGCAACGTAATCCTGAATTCGCAAGGGCTGCAGCAAAGCTTCAATCAGTACGGCACCTGGCTGCTTTCGCAGGCTTTCCCCGAAGGCTCTCCGTCGCACCCGTCGTATCCGACGGGGCACGGCTGCGTCGGCGGCGCGTGCATCACCATTCTGAAATTTTTCTTCGACGGCAATTTCGTGATCCCCAATCCCGTAGTTCCCTCGGATGATGGTCTCTCGTTGCTTCCGTACACCGGCGCGGATGCCGGCGAGCTAACGGTAAATGGCGAGCTAAACAAGCTAGGCCACAACGTAAGCTTCGGCCACGGCGTCCACGCCGGTATCCACTGGCGCACCGACACCGACGTCTCGCTGCAACTAGGCGAAGCGGTAGCCCTAAGCGTCCTACGCGACCGCGCCCAAACCTATAACGAAAAGTTCACAGTCCACCTGACCAAGTTCGACGGCACCACAGCCACGATCTCCAATCAATAGTCGTAAAGCGACTGCAGATTTGGCCGATTTTCACCCAAGAGGGCGCACACCTGCGTTTGGACCGCGTCACGCCGTTCCCGCGTCTGCTCCCGCGCCAAGGGGCACGCTTTCTGGAGAAGCCGACAAATGCGCAAACGACTTACATTTCGTTTCATGCTGCCCACGATCGTAATCGTCGTGCTGATCATGACGCTCTTCGGGTGGGTGGTCGCGCGAGTCTTCGCCGGAGAAGTGCGAGTGAACGCCGACGCGCAAGCGAAGGAACAGGCCGACCGCGTGGTCGAGGGCCTGCAAACCGTCGATCAGCTCAGCTCCGAGCACGTGCGCGCCGCCATGAAGCTGCTCTTGCGCGAAGGGCAATCTTCCGGCGCTCCCAGCATCGCGGGCACAACCACTCTCGATGGGCAGACCGTGCCGCAACTGCGCCTCGGAAATACGCCAGTCGTCGGCAATTTTGTGCTCGTTGACCGGATCAAAGATCTGATGGGAACCGTCGCGACACTCTTCGTAAAGCAAGGCAGCGACATGGTGCGTGTCTCCACGAACATAAAGAAATCCGACGGTTCGCGTGCCACTGGCACCAAGCTCGATCCTAACGGTGAAGCCTATCGAGCCATCCAGCAAGGTCAGCCCTTCTACGGCGTCACAGAAATTCTGGGCGCTCCCTACATGACCGCTTACGAACCCATGCGCGACTCTGCAGGTCAGGTCGTTGGCATCTGGCTGGTCGCCACGCCGCTCGCCGCTCTGGCTGATCTCGGCAAACACATCGGCGAAGCCAAAATTCTGGATCACGGATACGTCGCGCTGCTCAAGAACAACGGAAAGATTGTCTTTAAGCCGGGGTCCGTATCGGATGAGGAGATCGCCGGCCGCAAAGAGCACGGAAGCAGCGCCGACTGGACCGTCCTCAGCGTGCCCTTCGAAAAATGGGGCTACGTGCTGCTTGCCGCCTATCCTGAATCGGACATCAGCACAAAGATTCGCGGCGTGCAAATGATGGTGTCTTTCTGCGGGCTGATTATCTGCGCGTTTGTACTTTGCGCGGAATACTTGCTCGTCACGCGCCTGGTGCTGCGGCCCATTCAAAATCTGGCCGAGCAGATGGTCGAACGCATGGAAAACTCCGACCTCAGCACCAAAGACGAGATCTGGCGCGAAGATGAGGTCGGCGCTCTGCAGCAGATCTTTGGCCAGTTTGTGAAGCGCATCCACGACACTCTGCAGCACATCTCCGGCACTTCGGTGCAACTGGCCAGCGCCACCGAGGAATTGTCCCACGCGGCCCAGGAAGAATCGGAGAGCGCCGACAAAGAGGAGCAGCAGGTGGCGCAGATGACCACGGCGATGCACGAGATGACCGCCACGGTGGCCGAAGTTTCGCAGCAAGCAGCCGGAGCAGCGGACGAATCGTTGCGCGCGGCCGAAACTGCGCGCAAGGGCGGAGCCATCGTTAAAGAGACGGTCACGCGCATGCAGGCCATCGCGCAATCGGTGGACGATACCTCGAAGCGCCTCGAACAACTTGGCGCGCGCTCCCGACAGATCGGCCAGATCGTCGGCGTCATCGACGATATCGCCGATCAGACCAATCTTCTGGCCCTCAATGCGGCCATCGAGGCGGCGCGCGCCGGCGAGCAGGGACGCGGCTTCGCGGTAGTAGCCGACGAAGTGCGCAAGCTCGCCGAGCGCACCACGAAATCCACGAAAGAAATCGCCGGTATGATCGCCGCCATCCAAACCGAGACCGCCGCTGCGGTCGAGGCCATGCAACTGGGCACGCGCGAGGCCGAAAGCGGCGTCAAAACAGCGGCCCAAGCCGGTGATTCGCTTTCGGAAATCATTCGCCTGGCCCAGGCGGTAGGCGACATGATCAAGCAAATAGCCTCCGCCTCGGCCCAGCAATCCACCGCCAGTGCCGACATTCAATCCAGCGTAGATCTCATCAACAGCCTGGCCAAGCAGACCGCGATCGGAGGGCAGCAGTCCACGCAAGCCTGCGAAAGGCTCGCCGAGCTGGCTGTGGACATGGAGAAACAGATCGAGGTATTTCAATTCAACAACGGCGCGGACAATCTATCGCGAGGCAATGGCCGCGAGGGAAGGCGTTAAGTCCAGCCGATTCTTCGTATCCCGTTTAGTTCCGCGAGTTACGCAAGCCCGGTAGCGCCGGCGTCCCCGCCGGCATCTTACGACCGACAACGTCGCCAAGGGCAACCCCCAAGCGCGGCCCCCATCCCCAAGTAGCGCCGGCGTCCCCGCCGGCATCTTACGATCGAAGACGTCGCCAAGGGCAACTCTCAAGCGCGGACCACCAAGCCCCCCCAAAAAACAAACTTTAGTACCATTGACTCAATATTACTTCTGCGATATATAGGGCATGGCAGTCGGCTGTCCCCAAGAGCGGGCCCGGCTCTCGTGAGCCCGCCGCAGTCCGCGCCAAAAAACTGACCAAAAAGGAGGGCATGCGGAGAAAATTCTAATCGATACAATTCCAAAATTAGAATCTCCCGCAACTCAAACAAAACAAATGATGGACACCATTTCTAATCGATACAAAATCCGAAAAGAGAGAATTCTCTGATGCCCGTCCAGGTAGCTCAAGCCCTGAGCTACATGGACGCGGAGGACAGCGATTTCTAATCGAGACACGATACGATTAGAAACGCCGCTAACTGCAAGAAAACATTGGACCGGCACTCAGTCTAATCGAGACAAAAACGCACCTTTTTCACGCTCGGTATTTAGGGCCGGAAGTCAGTTTCTGACTGCCACGTGCTGCGCTTCGAGGTGCTCGTAAACTTCTTCAGCGCGGCGCAGGGCTTCCTGCACATTCTCGCAGATGTTTTCCGGGCCGACGATCTCCTCAAACTCGGCCTGATGGATGAGCTGCGCGGGTTGCTCGCGGGCGCCGCAGAGAATTAACGTGCGCTGGCTCGCGTGCAATTGCTTGGCGATCTCTTCGATGGCAAACATGCCCGTGGCGTCGAGCGCGGTCATGTTGCGCAGGCGCAGAATCACGACGGGCGGCAACTCGTGGATGTTCTCGGTGACGACGTGGATTTTGTCGGTTGCGCCGAAAAGAAACGGCCCGTGAATGCGGAAGATCGTGGCGTAATACGGAATGTCCTTGTCTTGCAGGATGTGCACGCGGCCGTCCTCGACGTAGTCATCGGTGACTTGCGAGACGGTGGTGGTGGCGGCGACGCGGCTGATGAATAGCAGCGCGGCGAGAATCATTCCGGCTTCGACGGCGACGGTGAGATCGGCGAAGACCGTTAGCGCGAACGTGACGAGCCAGACGCTGATGTCGGTTTTGGTTAGCTTGAGCAGTTGGGGAATTTCGCGCCATTCGCCCATGTTGTAGGCCACGACCATCAGGATGCCGGCAAGAACCGACATCGGCACGTAGCTGACCAGCGGCGCGGCGAAAAGCAGCACGCAGAGCAGCGTGAGCGAGTGAATCATTCCCGCGATTGGCGATTGCGCGCCGGAGCGGATGTTGGTGGCGGTGCGGGCGATGGCGCCGGTGGCTGGCAGGCCACCGAACATCGGCGAGACGATGTTGGCCACGCCCTGGCCCATCAGCTCGACGTTCGGATTGTGCCGATCATTGCTCATGCGATCGGAAACAACCGCGGACATGAGCGATTCGATTGCGCCGAGCATGGCCACGGTGAACGCCGGGCCGAGCAGGCCGTGGATCAGGTCGGGCCGGAATCTTGGAATGGCCAGATGCGGTAGGCCGCTAGGAATTCCGCCGAAGCGGCTGCCGATGGTCTCGACCGGAAGCTTGAGGATCACGACCGCGGCAGTTCCGAGCAGCAGCGCGACGATCGAGCCGGGAATGCGATCGGAAATGCTGCGGCAAAGGAGAATGATGACGATGGTACCGATGGCGAGTGCCGCCGCGGTGATCGAGAGCGTATGAAAATTCGCAGTCAGCGCGCGCAGCCGCATTGAGAAAACGTCGGGAACTTTGGCAATTTGCAGGCCGAAGAAATCCTTCACTTGTGTGCTGGCGATCAGAATGGCGATGCCGTTGGTGAAACCGATGACGATCGGCCGCGGAATAAATTTGATCGCCGAGCCAAGCCCGGTGAGGCCCATAACGACGAGAAGAACGCCGGCCATCATGGTGCAAAGAAACAAGCCCTCGACGCCGTGAACCGCGACAATTCCGGCCACGACAACGACGAATGCGCCGGTCGGGCCGCCGATCTGAGTCTTCGAGCCGCCGAGTAGCGAGATCAGAAAGCCGGTGACAATCGCGCAATAAATTCCGGCCTGGGGCGTAAGTCCCGACGCGATGGCAAACGCCATGGCCAGCGGCAGAGCGACCAGGCCAACAGTGATGCCAGCGAGCAAATCGCGCAGGAATTTGCTGGTGTTGTAATCGCGCAGGCAGAGGACAGACTTCGGCAGCCAGCGATCATCGGGCAGGGTGATGTGCACGATCTAATTATCTCAACGGGAAGGAGGACACCGCAAATAATCTCAGATGCAGCGCACTGAAAGGAACCTCTCGGAAAACTATTGTTGGAGCTTGAGCGAGTAGCGCAGCATCAAATTGCTGAGACAATGGAAGACAGCCAATTGAGGGGCCTTTCTTAGTGCGAAAGCGCATCGCTATTTTCGTCGCCATCGTTCAATCCATTTTGTTCGCGGCGCACTGGTTCATCTACCGCACGTGGTCAGACTTCTGGATCGCCGCCGACCCGCCCGGAATTTCGAGGCTGGGATGGGCGGTGGCGATTCTGTCCGTGAGTTTTGTCGCCGCGACTTTTTTGGCGTGGCGCTACACCAACCAGTTCGTGCGGACGATTTACAGGATCGCTGCGGTGTGGCTCGGGCTGCTGAGCTTCTTGTTCTTCGCGGCGTGCGGATGCTGGTTGCTGTTAGGCGCGGCGCACTTGCTCGGTTGGCAGTTGCGGAACCGGGTGCTCGTGGGCGCGCTGTTCGGCGCGGCGGTGGCGGCGGGATTGTACGGCGTCGCGAATGCGGCGTGGCTGCGGGTGAAGCGCGTGCGCGTGCGGCTGGCAAACTTGCCGGAATCGTGGCGCGGGCGCGTGGCGGCGCTGGTGAGCGATACGCATCTCGGACACGTCCGCGGGCTTGGATTCGTGCGGCGCATCGTCGCGCGGTTGCAGAAGTTGAAGCCGGACATTGTCTTCCTCGCGGGAGATTTGTATGACGGCACGGCCGTGAACGCTGTGAAGCTGGCGAAGCCGTTGGGCGAAATTGCGGCGCCGCAGGGAACTTATTTTGTGACGGGCAATCACGAGGAATTTACGGACCCGCGCAAGTACGTGGAAGCGATAACGCGCGCGGGAGTGCGCGTTTTGAAGAGCGAGAAAATTATCGTGGATGGATTGCAGATCGTCGGCATCTACTACCACGATTCAACCTGGGAGCCGCGACTGCGAGAGATTCTGCAGGGCGCGGCGATTGACCGCACGCGCGCGAGTATTTTGATATCTCACGAGCCGCGGCATCTGGCGGTGGCGGAACAGGAAGGAATCTCTCTGCAGGTTTCGGGGCATACGCACGGCGGGCAATTTATTCCATGGAAGTGGTTTGCCTCGCGGATTTTTGGTCCTTTCGTTCACGGGCTGCAGCGTTTTGGGAAGATGATGGTTTACACTTCCTACGGCGCGGGAACTTGGGGACCGCCGTTGCGCGTGGGGACTTATCCGGAGATTGTGTTGATTGAGTTTGAGTGACGATCATGGCTGCGAGAACGGCGAAACAGACTCTGACAACTCAAACACAAGACCTCAGCGGCTGAAGCCGTAATAAAACCGCGGCGTTTGCGGCACGACTGAAGTCGTGCCCTGACAAACCACCAGAACAGAAAGGGACGCGATGAAGAAACGCAGATTGGGAAAGTCCGATATTGAAGTGGCGCCGCTGGCTCTTGGCGGCAATGTTTTTGGATGGACAGCGGATGAGGCGACTTCGTTTCGATTGCTCGACGCGTTCGTTGATGCGGGCTTGAATTTGATTGATACCGCCGATGTTTACTCGTTGTGGGCGCCGGGACATCAGGGCGGCGAATCCGAGACGGTGATTGGGAATTGGCTGAAGCGGTCGGGGCGGCGCAAGGACGTGGTGATCGCGACCAAGGTCGGCAACGTGATGAGCCCGGAGAAGAAAGGGTTATCGAAGGCTTACATTTTGGGTGCGGTGGAGGATTCGCTGCGGCGGTTGCAGACGGATTCGATCGATCTGTATCAATCGCATGTGGACGATCCGGCGACGCCGGTTGAGGAGACGCTGGAGGCGTATGCGGGGCTCGTGCGCGCGGGAAAAGTTCGGGCGATCGGCGCTTCGAATTTCACCGCTGAGCGATTGACGCAATCGCTGGCGGCGAGCAAGCAGCGCGGCTATCCGAGTTACGTTAGTTTGCAGCCGCATTACAACCTGGTCGAGCGAGCGGATTATGAGGCGAACCTGGAGCCGGTTTGCGTGGAGAATGGGCTTGGCGTGATTCCCTACTTTGCGTTGGCCAGCGGATTTTTGACTGGGAAATATCGATCGGAGAGCGATCTTTCGAAAAGCGCGCGTGGGTCGAGAGTGAAGAAGTATCTTGATGAACGCGGGTTGCGGATACTTGCGGGGTTGGATGAGGTTTCGGCGCGGCTGGCTTCGACGCCTGCGAGCGTGGCGCTGGCTTGGCTGATGGCGCGGCCGAGCATCACCGCGCCGATTGCCAGTGCGACGAATCTCGAGCAAATGAAGGATTTGATTGCCTCGACGGAATTGAGGCTCGATCGAGATTCGATTGAGTTGTTAAATCGAGCGAGTGCGCCGGCGCCTGTGGCGGCGTCGGCGTAGAGAGAACGGACGGGACTGGCGGGTCCGCGCGCGAGTGTCCCTTGAATCGACTGCTGCGATCGTAAGAGGCCGGCGGGACGCCAGCGGTACGCGGATTCGCCTATGTGGCTTCGGCGTAGAGAGAACGAACCGGCTGACGGGTCCGCGCGCAAGCGTCCCTTGAATCGAGCGCTGTGGTCGTAAGATGCCGGCAGGGACGCCGGCGCTACCCGATGTGGCGGGCTAGGATCTTTACGATTTGATCTTTCGGTAGCGCGCCGACGATTTGATCGGCTACCTGGCCGCCTTTGAAGACTAGTAGAGTGGGAATTCCGCGGATGTTGTAGCGCGGCGGGGCGCCCATGTTTTCGTCCACGTTCATCTTCACTACTTTCAGCTTGCCGGCGTTTTCGCGGGCAATTTCCTCGACCGTCGGGGAAAGCATGTGGCACGGGCGGCACCATTCCGCCCAGAAATCCACCATCACCGGCTGGGTCTTGCTGGCATCAATCACTTCTGCCTGAAAACTTGCGTCATTCACGGCTTGAACATTACTTGCGTTATTCGCCGCTTGAACATTATCTGCCATTGGTATCCTCTTGAGATTCTGGGGGTTACGCCAACCAGCAGCCTCGCCCCGAGTTAATTAGATGTTACAGACGCCGCCGGGATTCTGGCGCGCCTGGCGTGCTCGTAAACCGTGACATAGGCGGCAGCCGAGGGCTTCCAGGAAAATTCCTTGGCCATGCCGATGGTTTGGATCGCGTGCCACGCGGCGGCGTCGCGGAAAACGCGAATCGCGTCGCGCACACATTCGAGAAGCGCGCGGCCCGTGTAGGCGTCGAACTTGAAACCCGTACCGCCCCCTGTCTTGGGATTGTACTGCACAATCGTGTCGTCGAGGCCGCCAGTTGCACGGACGACGGGTACCGTTCCGTAGCGCAGGCTGTAGATTTGATTCAAGCCACAAGGCTCGTATTGCGAGGGCATCAGAAACATGTCGGCGCCGGCTTCGATTTTGTGCGCGATGGTGTTGTCGTAGGCGATTTTGACGCCCACTTTGGCCGGAAATTTCTGAGCCAGCGCGAGGAATAGCTTTTCGTACTGCGGATCGCCGGTGCCGAGCGCGATGATGGCCAGATTCTCCTGCATCAGCTCGGCGGCGACTTCCGCGAAGATGTCGAATCCCTTTTGATCCACAAAGCGCGAGACGATGCCGATCAATGGCCGCGTCATATTCTCCGCGGGCAGCTTGAACGTATCGAGAAGATCCTTCTTGCAGATGCGCTTGCCGTCGAGATTGTGGGCGGAATAATTCGCGGCGATGAGCTTGTCGGCTTCGGGGCTCCAGGCGGAATAATCGACGCCATTGAGGATGCCGGTGAGCCGGCCGGCGCGCATGCGAATCACGCCTTCGAGGCCGTGGCCATATTCCTTGGTTTGAATTTCTGCGGCGTATTTCTTGCTTACGGTGGTGAGTTCGTCGGCGTAAATCAGGCCGCCCTTCAGGAAATTGAGCTTGCCGAAGAATTCCAGAGCGTCCACGGTAAAAAGTGTTTCGGGCAGGCCGATACGCTGCAGCGTGCTGTGAAGAAAAAGGCCCTGGTAGCCGAGGTTGTGGATCGTAAAGACGACGGGGAGCCCTTTGAGAGCGGGATCGCCAGCGTACAACGTGCGGAGGAGAACGGGAACCATCGCCGTTTGCCAGTCGTGGCAGTGAATCACGTCGGGCATCCAGACATGCTTGGTGAATTCGATGGCGGCGCGGCTGAACTCAGTGAAGCGCTCGGCGTTGTCGTGATAGTCGCTGCCCTTTTCACCGTAAAGTTGGGCGCGATCGAAGTAGCTCGGATCGTCAACGAAGAAGAAGCGGACGCCGCTGATGCTTGCGCCTTCGGCGATGGCCGGAAAGCGCAGCTCGTCGCCGACGGGAATCGTCAGGCTGGGAATCGTGACGGTATGCGTTTTGGTGCCGCGATATTTCGGAAGGAGAACGACGACTTCATGACCCGCTTCGACCAACGCGACGCTGAGCGCGCCGGAGACGTCGGCGAGGCCGCCCGTTTTTGAGTACGGCACGCCTTCGGAAGCAACGAAGAGAATTTTCATCGGATTCGCACCGGAACGGAGAAGCTACCGGAGCGATGGAGGTTCGTCAAGAAGAACCCTGCGGTTTGATTGCGGCGAAATTGCTAAACTCGACGGCGCTATGGCGCGACAGAAGCTGGGACAACATTTTCTTGGAGATTTGGGTTGGCGGAAGAAGATTCTGCAGACGCTGGGCGTGGCGGCGGGCGAGCGTTGGCTTGAGATTGGGCCTGGCCATGGCGAGATGACGGAGTTGCTGGCGCGGGTTGGGGCGCGCGTGGTGGCGATTGAGACGGATGAGCGGCTGGCGGAGGGGTTGCGGGAGAAAGCGGAGGCTTGGGGGCGGGTGGAAGTTGTTGCGGGAGATGTTTTGCAGGTGGATTTGGCGGCGTTGATTGGAGATGGGGCTCGCGTTTACGGGAATTTGCCTTACTACATTACTTCGCCGATTTTGCGGCATTTGTTTGCTGTGGCTGACCGCATTGCTTCGATTCACATTGTGATTCAGTTGGAAGTTGCGGAGAGGATTGTGGCGCGGCCTGGGCGGCGAGCTTACGGGTATCTTTCGGCTTTGTGCCAGTTTTATGCGCGGCCGGAGATTGAGTTGCGGATTCCGGCTGGGGCGTTTCGGCCGCCGCCGAAGGTTACTTCGGCTTTGGTGAAGATGGAGTTGCCGGGGGAACGGGCGGGGTTGGGCATTGCGGATGAGGAGAGGTTTCTTGAATTTGTGCAGATGTGTTTCGGGCAGAAGAGGAAGACGTTGCGGAATAATTTGCGCGGGGTTGCGGATTCGGAACGGATCGAGGAGGCATTGCAGAGATGCAAGATTGCGGGGAATGTGCGGGCGGAGGAATTGACGTTGGGGCAATTTGCGGCGATGTATGAGGCGATCGGAGTGTAGCGCTCGCCTGTCAGGCCAGCATTTGCGATCGCATCCAAATTCATAAATGTGTCGGGCTGAATAGTGCGTCTGCAATCCCGAGTAGACAAACCTCAGCGGCCAAAGCCGTAGGCTTTCGACGGCGCTTTCGGCACGGCTGAAGCCGTGCCCTGACAAAACATCGGAGTGCTCACAGGGGATTTGATGTGCGTGCCTTCAGTCGCCGGCGTCAGGATGCAGGGCTAAAAGCGCGGCGCTAAATAGACTTTCGCTGCGTGCTCCGCGTAGGGACTTGGTTTCTGCTGCGGAGCTTACTGGGAACAACCCCATGCGCAAAAAACAGTGAGGCGGTCGCGAGTGGGCCTAGTCCTCGGGCTCGAGATGCTCGAGAACGGCTTGGAGGCGATCGGGGAAGTCGGTCATTACGCCATCTACGCCGGCTAGGATCAGGCGGCGCATTTGATCGGGCTTGTTGGCGGTCCAAGTGGCTACTTGCAGATCGGCTTGATGGGCTTCGGCGACTAGTTCGGGAGTGACTACGTCGGCGCGAGGGCAGAATTGGCGGGCGCCTACTCCGACGGCGAGTTTGACGGAATCTGGATGCAGATCATCGACCAGGAGCCCTGTCATTAGGGTGCGATCGAATTGGCGGATGCCGTCGAGAGTGGTGGGATCGAAGGAAAGGAGCACGACGCGGGCGGCGTCGCCGTTGCTGGTGAGTTCGGCTGCTAGCGAGTGGTGCAGGCCGTAGGCGACTTCGTATTTGATCTCGAGATAGAGAACGATGTCGGCCTCGCGGGCGAAAGAGAGAATCTGATCGAGGGTGGGAACGCGCTCGCCCATGAAGCTGCGATCGAACCATTTTCCGGCATCGAGTTCGGCGATTTGCGCGAGAGTGAGATCGCGGACTGCGCCGCGGCCATTCGTGGTGCGTTCGACGGTGGAATCGTGCATGGCGACGAAGCGGGCGTCGCGCGTCATTTGCAGATCGGTCTCGATGAAGCGCGCGCCTAGTTCCACGGCGCGGCGGAATGCCACCATCGTATTTTCGGGGGCATGGCCGGAAGCGCCGCGGTGCGCGATGACCCAAGGTTGACGCATGTCCGCCTATCCTAACAGAATCGCGCGCCAGGAAATTCTGCCTCGCGAGTGTGGGTGTTCCCCCCGCGCACCTGGCAATGGCCGCGGGTCATGCTGCGTTTCGAGAATCGCAAGCGGGCGAGTATGGCGATTTCCGGGCGGCGCGCGAGGCTGGGATACCTGGCAAATCGTTTCGCATTTAAGATAAGCGGCTACTGTCATTTGACATCGAGTCGGGAGGCCGCCGGGCGGACTGCTGCCGGGCGTCCGGAGAGCCTCCTGCAGACTGCCCCATTCCACTGATTATTAAGAACTTATATTCGTTGTCGCGGACGGCCCGCGAACCGGCCTTTGGCTGGCCAATTGCCAAACCCAATCCACTACGATTCGCTCCGTGGTGTCCCGGGCGAGTCGCAAATCGCACTTGTTGCGGGCCTACGACCCTACTTGGGAGGGGACGTGGCACTGTTGGTTCTACTGATCGTCGGGGTGGTCGTCAGCCAAACGTGGATAGAATGGCGCGATACGCGCCGCGGGTGGCATGTACCCGAATGGGCGAGCGGCTTGGGATTGGCGGCGCTGGTGGCGACTCCGCTTACGGCGACTGCTTCGTTTGCGTCCATGTGGTATCAAGACTCGCTTGGGCTGCTTGGCCGGGGAATCGGCGCGTGGTTTTGGTTTGAGATGGGATTCGCGCTGTGTGCGATGGGAATTGTGGTGGCCGCGACGCGGCGAAAGAGACTGCGCACCTTGATGGTAATCGCCGGCGTGCTGACCGTCGGGCTTTGGATTGGCCTCGCTCTCTCTACGTAGAAATTAGAATATTTGCTTCCCTGCTTTGATTCGCTGGCTTCCCTCTGAAATATCGCGCGGCGCTGCGGTGGTGCGTAGTCCTACGGATAACTTCGACGCAGCGGCATCTTGCCGGAAAACGCAACGCTTGCCATACTGTGAGCGATGAAGCGGGCATGGATCGTCCTCGCGGCCTGCGCCGTCCTTGCGGGCGGTGTGTGCGCCGATCAATTGCATCTGAAAGACGGCAGTGTCATCAACGGCACCATCGTGGGCTTTGATGAAAGCTCGTTCAAAGTAAAAACAAATTACGGTTACGCGATGGTGCGCCGCGATCAGGTGGTTTCCATCGACGTGACAGATACGGATTCCGGCGCGGTGAAGAAGCCGGATGCGAGCGCGACTCCTGTAGCGTCGAGGACGACTGCTACTGCGCCGCCGAGCGCTCCGGCAAATGTGGCCCCCAATGCGTCGCGCCCGTCTGCGAAAGCGGCTGCGCCCGCGACGCCGCTTGAACCGCCAAATCTCAAGACCTCAGCACCACCGAGCACGGTGGCATCAAAAAGCACGCCTCCCCCGGCGGCCATCACGCCTACCAAGACGATGATGACGCCGCCAGCGAAGCCAGCGCCAACTTCGAGCATTGCCGCGACCAAACCGCCGGTGATCGCGGCGAGCGCGCCGGTACCGGCTGTGGTTCCGGCTTCCGCGCCGCCGCCGATTCCCAAGCCTGTGCCGCCGGAGCCCATTCGCGAATCGATCAGCGGGAATCTTTACACGAACGACACATACGGATTCCGGATGTTCCGCCCGCCGGGGTGGGAAATAATCGAGGACGCGCGAACTACGTTGCCCGGCGCAATCGCTGCGCTTGGCACCAACGATCAAACCACCTACTTGCTGGTTGGCGCGAGCCCGTCGGCTGGGTCGCTCGATGCGGATTTGAAAGCTTCTGATGTGAAGCTAAGAGAAATGGTGGAGAATTATCGCCCGCTGGGCGACAAGAAGACGACGGTTGCGGGCCTGTCGGCGATTGAGCGGCGATTCCGCGGCGTCGTGGATGGCAAGGATTGGTCGGGGACCGTGGTGCTGGTGCAACGCGGGAAGCAGCTCTTTACGATATTCGGAATGACTTATGCGGGATCAGACCTCGTGCAGATTCAGGAAAATGTGATACACCGCGCGATCACCAGCCTACAATTTACGAAGTAAGCCCAAACCAGAGGGATTCCTCACTTCGTTCGGAATGACGCCGAAATACTTTTTCGCGCGAATTCCTAGTCGAATTCGCGCTTGGGGGCAGATTGTTCCGGGCCGACGCGGCCGGCCTGGATATCGGCGCGGTAGTAATTTTCACCGCGTATGGGTGCGCCGGCGATGCGGCGAAGAATATTGATTTGGCCTACGTGCGTCAGTGAGTCTGCGATCGCGCCTTGAAACAGCTTTTCCGGCGGCGTGGAGAGCGGCGCGCCTGAGGCGAGATAATCGTCGAAGGCTTTGAGCGCGGCGAAAAATCGGACGCAGTCTTCTTCCCAGGTGCGCGGAGGCGAATCGCGCCATTCCTGCTTGCCTTTGGCGAGCGAGGGGGCCCAATCGAGCAGATCGCCTAAGTGCGCGAGGATTTGACCGGGCGTGCGCACACATGGCGCGGCTTGAAACCCCGAGAAGCTGGGCGGCGCGCCGCGCAGAGCTTTGCCGCCGCGATAGGCTAGCGTCGCGACGGTGTGACGCAGCAACTCTACCTTCTCATTTGCGCTGCCCGGCATTTTCTGCCTCTAGAATTTTGTGACTTCGGAGAAATGGAAATCGCGGACTTTCATCGCGGGAACGACCATCTCGAAAGATTCTTCGCCCGCGGCGCGCACGGGGACGCCGAGCATCTCGACGTTCGATAACATCTTGATCATGCTCTGATTGAAGCGGAAATTCCGGATGCCGCCGGCGATGCGGCCTTTCTCGATCAAGAATGTGCCGTCGCGGGTCATGCCAGTAAGAATCTTTTGGTAGGGATCGACTTCGCGAATGTACCAGAGCCGCGTGACGAGGACGCCGCGCTCTGTGGAGAGAACCATTTCGTCAACCGTGGCCTTCCCGCCGGCGAAAACGAGATTCATCGGCGCTTCGCCATATTCATTCGGCAGCGAGAAGCCGTGGCCCGTGGGCCTGGCCTTCATTTTCTTGGCGGTCGCGCGGGCGTAGACGAGATTCCGCGGCACGCCGCGATCAACGAGCTGCACTTTCTCGCGCGCGATGCCCTCGCCATCGTAAGGGGCGCCGAGCTGCAGCGGGTGATAGACGTCATCCCAAATGGAAATGTTCTCGCCGAAAAGTTTCTTGCCCATGCGGCCGGTGAAAAGCGAACGCTGGTCGAGAACAGCCGTGCCCGCAAAATCGTAGAAAAGGAATCCGACGAGATCGAGCACCGCGGGCGGCTCAAGAATCACGGTGTAATGTCCCGGCTCGATTTCGCGAGGCGCGCGCGATGCGACAGCCTTTTCGCTCGCCGATTCGGCCAGAGCTTCGGGATCGATCTCCACGAGATTCGGCGAGTTCGACTTGGCCCAGCCCGAGGAATCCTTCTCGAGAATGGTGATCGAGAATTCCGCACGCGTCTGCTCGTAATGCGCGAAAAGGCCGCGCGAATTGGCGAGAATCGATTCGGTCAAGCCGGTGGTGAAAATTCCTGCAGCCGTTTGCTTCGTTTTCTCGGCGGTGGCGCAAACGCGGGCGACGGCGCGGGCACGGTCTGCGGCGCTGGCGGCAGCGGTGATGGGATAGAAGCGGCGGACTTTTTGATATTTCTGCTGCTTGGGCATGGGGAGCAGGTCGGGATTCTTCTGCTGCACGCGCGCGAGGCTCGATGCCGCGTTCACGACGCGGCGCAGCGATTCCTCGTCAGTCTTGTTGGTACTTGCGCGAGCCGTGCGGCCGTCGAAAACTACGCGCACGGAAAGCGCCAGATTCTGCTCGGCGACGTGCTGATGGATGGTGTTGTTGGCAAAGCGAGTAAGCGCGTCGCTGACGGCGCCGACATCGACTTCGGTCTCATCGGCGTCGCTCAGCTTCAAGACGCGGGCAGCTATTTCGCGCAGATCGGGCAATCCGACGCGAAAGTCCTCCGAGGCGTGCGAGTGATACACGGACTTCGCGGCACGACGCGGCTTCTTCGATTTGCGCGCGGGAGACATTTATTTCGCGAAGGCGACTCCAATTTTAATGTTGCGAAAGCGCGAAGGCGCCGCGCCGTGGCCCGTGCCCATGGTCTGCATGGGCTGGCCCTTGCCGCAATTCGGGGTGCCCCAGAGCGTCCAGTAATCGCGCGAGCAAATCGCGTCGCAACTGTTCCAGAATTCGGTGGTAATACCGCTGTAGCTGGGATTCTTGATCATACGGCCTTTTTTGCCGCCTTTGATCTCCCAGCCGATTTCGGTGGAGAACTGAAAATGGTAGCGGCGATCGTCGATGGACCAGGAGCGGTTGGTCTCCATCAGAATTGCGTCGTCGGTGTCGGCGATTAGATCGTCGTATTTCCATGTGCCGGGCAGAAGGCTTACGTTGGTCATGCGAATGATCGGAAGGCGATTCCAGCTTTCCGTGCGCATGGTGCCGCCGGAGCGCTTCTCGCCGATGGCCGCGGCGGATTCGCGATTGCTGAGATAGCCAGTGAATAGGCCGTTCGAAATAATCGGCGTGCATTGCGCGGGGACACCTTCATCGTCGTAGCCGAAGGTGCCGAGGCCGGGGCCGTGTTCGAGCCGCGCGTCGGCGACAACATTCACGATTTCCGAGCCGTAGCGAAGTTTGCGCAGTTTATCGATAGTCAGGAAACTCATGCCCGCGAAATTTGCTTCCTGGCCGAGCACGCGGTCGAGCTCGATCGGATGCCCGACGGACTCGTGAATTTGCAGGCCAAGCTGCGCGCTTTCGAGGATGATCGTGCTCGTCCCCTCGGGGCATTGCGCCGCAGAATGAAGCGCGACGCTCTCCTCGCCCACGCGCCCCGCATTTCCGGCGAGATCGAGCGATTCAACCAATTCGTAGCCGCTTTCCATGTGCTGCCCGCCGAAGCTATTCGGATAGGAGCGCTTCTGAATTTCTTTCTCGGCAAAGCTCGTGGCCACAATCCCGGCGCCCGAGAGCATCTTCACTTGATGAATCGCCGAACCGATGCTCGAAGCAAAGAATTGCTCGATTCGCCGGAACGACATCGAGCCTTCGGCCAGCGTCACGCCTTTGACTTTGCGCATTTCCTTGTCGGCGGCAAGAAGCAAATCAATTTGGCGCTCGACGGGAATGCGGAACGGATCTTTGATGAACGGGCTTTGCCAAGTATCTTCGTAGGCCTGTTCGGGAGCGAGGACGACGTTGTGAGTCTTTGCGAGGGCTGACGCCTTCGCAATTGAGACCGCTTCGGCGGCGCAGGCCTGCACGCCTTCGCGCGTCAACCGGTCGGTCGCGGCAAATCCCCAAGCGCCGCTGGCGATCACGCGCACGCCGATGCCGAGCGATTCGCTCTCAGCGACCGTGCCAATGGCTCCATTTTTTGTGGAAATATCGCGCTGGCGGATGTCCATCACGCGCGCATCGGCGTAAGTCGCGCCGCGCACGAGCGCGGTTCCAACTGCGATTTGAGCCCAATCATGCATGTTTGGCGCGGAAGGCGGGCTGGGTGGCCGCAGATTCCTAAGTGCCTTCGTCCCACGAAGCGAGATAGTGCTCCTGCTCGGCGGTCAGCTTGTCGAGCTGGAAGCCCATCGATTCGAGTTTCAGCTTGGCGATCTGGCGGTCGAGCGCCTCGGGGACCGGATACACCTGCTTCTTCAACTCGCTGGCGTGCTTGATCAGGTGGTCCACCGATAGCGCCTGGTTCGCAAAGCTCATATCCATCACGGCCGCCGGATGTCCTTCGGCGGCGGCGAGATTGATCAAGCGGCCGTCGCCGAGAAGATAAATTTTCCGGCCGTCCTTCATTACGTATTCATCCACCATCGGCCGGGCTTGCTTCTTCGCGCTCGAGAGCTTCTCGAGTGCCGGGATATCAATCTCGACGTTGAAGTGGCCGGAGTTGCACATCACCGCGCCATCTTTCATCTGCTCGAAATGCTCCGAAGCGAGCACCGACTTGTTGCCGGTGACGGTGACGAAGATGTCGCCAATTTTTGCGGCTTCGGCCATGGGCATTACGCGGAAACCATCCATCACCGCTTCGATCGCGCGTGTGGGATTGATTTCGGTGACAATGACGTCGGCGCCGAGGCCCTTGGCGCGCATGGCTACGCCGCGGCCGCACCAGCCGTAGCCTGCCACAACGACGCGAAGCCCGGCGACCAGAAGATTCGTGGCGCGAATAATTCCATCGAGAGTGGACTGGCCCGTTCCGTAGCGGTTGTCGAAGAGATGTTTCGTGAGCGCGTCGTTCACCGCGATGATCGGATATTGCAGCGTGCCATCCTTGGCCATGGCGCGCAGACGAATCACGCCGGTGGTGGTTTCTTCTGTCCCGCCGATTACATGCTTCACCAGCTCGGTGCGCTTGGTGAGAAGTTGGGTGACGAGATCGGCGCCATCATCGAGGGTAATCTGCGGCTGATGATCGAGCGCCGCGCTGATGTGCGCGTAATAGGTGGCGTTGTCCTCGCCCTTGATCGCGAACGTGGGAATGCCGTAATCCTTCACCAGCGACGCGGCCACGTCGTCCTGCGTCGAGAGCGGATTCGAAGCGCAAAGAACGACATCTGCGCCGCCATCGCGCAGCGTGATCGCCAGATTGGCGGTCTCGCTGGTGACATGCAGGCACGCCGCCATGCGAATGCCCTTCAGCGGCTGATCTTTGATGAATTGTTTGCGGATGAGCTGCAGCACGGGCATGTGCTGGTTGGCCCACTCGATCCTGCGCTTGCCGCGGTCGGCGAATGCGAGGTCCTTCACGTCACCGGACAGTCTGGGTGCTGTTTCCACGAAATAGTCTCCTAGGTTGTGTTCGCGAAGGGGTTAGCTGCGTGACGCCGTGACTGCGCCCTGCGAGCCGACCTGGCTCTGGATTTTCGCAGCCTTGTCGGTGCGCTCCCAAGTAAAACCGGGCTCGTTGCGTCCAAAATGCCCATACGTCGCCGTCTGGCGATAGATGGGGCGCCGCAGGTCGAGCGTTTCGATGATCCCGGCGGGCGTGAGCTTGAAATTGGTGCGAATCAGCTCGGTGACTTGGGGATCGGGAATTACGCCAGTGCCAAATGTATCGACCATGACGGAGACCGGCTCGGCGACGCCAATGGCGTAAGCGATTTGCACTTCGAGCTTGGTCGCGACACCGGCGGCCACCAGATTCTTCGCCACGTAGCGCGCCATATAGCAGGCCGAGCGATCTACTTTCGTTGGATCTTTGCCCGATAACGCGCCACCACCATGACGGCTATAGCCGCCGTAGGTGTCGACGATAATCTTGCGGCCCGTCAGCCCCGCATCGCCCATCGGCCCACCAACGACGAAGCGGCCGGTAGGATTGATGTGGATCTTCGTCTGGGCATCGAGCATCTCGCGCGGCACGATTGGCTTGATCACGTGTTCGACGATCGAGCGGTGCAATTCTTCGTTGGAAATATCTTCGCCGTGCTGCGTCGAGACAACCACGCAATCGACGCGCGTCGGGCGGCCTTTCATATATTCGACGGTGACTTGAGTTTTTCCATCCGGGCGGAGGCAGCGAACCAGATCTTTCTTGCGGGCTTCGGCGAGGCGGCGGGCCAGTTGATGCGCGAGTTGGATGGGCATAGGCATCAACTCGGGAGTTTCATCGCAGGCGAAGCCGAACATCAGGCCCTGATCTCCTGCGCCGCCGGTATCAACGCCTTGCGCGATGTCGGGCGATTGCTTTTTGATCGAGGAAATCACGCCGCAGGTATCTGCGTCGAAACCATACTTGGCGCGGGTGTAGCCGACTTCACGGATAACGTCGCGCGCCACGTCGCCAAAGTCCACGTAGCCGGTCGTCGTGATCTCGCCGGCGATCACCACGAGGCCCGTCGTGACCAGCGTTTCGCAGGCCACGCGGCCTTTCGGGTCCTGCTTCAGCACTTCATCGAGAATGGCGTCGGAAATCTGGTCGGCGATCTTGTCGGGGTGACCTTCGGTCACGGACTCCGAAGTAAACAAATAGCGTTCGTGAGAAGCTGTCAAAAGACTGTCCTCCCGGGGACTTGGATGCGAAATACAGGCCTAAGCTGCTTTCCGCAGTAGAAATATCGAAAATTCAAATTAGCATGCGACTTAGGGAGTGTCAACGCTTTGCGCCGAAACGGGTTATTGGCCGCGTGAACGGCAATTCTCGCCGCCGAAGCGCGAGTTTTGTAGCGCCACCCTTTCAGGGTGGCATCCGCTGCTAGGTAACTGCGAGTCCCGGGCTCTTACTCCCCCGCGGTCGCTCCGGCGCCGTTTCCGCCCGTCCGTCGGTAGAGCAAGAACGCCCGAATAAAATCATCAATATCGCCATTGAGCACCTTCTCCACATCCCCGCGCTCAACTTTCGTCCGGTGATCCTTGATGATCTGATAGGGCTGTAGCGTGTAGGTGCGCACCTGGCTGCCGAAGCTGATATCGGTCTTTGTGTCTTCCAGCTTCCTGGCTTCCCCCCGCCGCTTCTCGAGCTCGAGTTCATACAGCTTCGAGCGCAGGAATTTCATGGCCAGCTCGCGATTCTTATGCTGGCTGCGTTCGTTCTGGCATTGCACCACGGTTCCCGTGGGCAAGTGCGTGAAGCGCACCGCAGTTTCGACTTTGTTGACGTTCTGGCCACCATGGCCGCCGGCGCGGAATGTGTCAATGCGCAAATCCTCCGGCTTGATGACGACCTCGATGCGGTCATCAATTTCCGGAATCACGAAGACTGAGGCGAACGAAGTATGCCGGCGCGCCGCTTGATCGAACGGCGAAATGCGTATGAGCCGGTGAACGCCGGTTTCGCCTGAGAGCAAACCGAACGCGTTCTCGCCCTCGAACCGGAGCGTAGCGGATTTGATCCCCGCTTCTTCGCCCGGCGTCGAATCCATCAGGGTCACGCCCACTTTGTGCGCTTCCGCCCAGCGCATGTACATGCGCATCAGCATCTCGGCCCAATCCTGCGATTCCGTGCCGCCCGCGCCGGGCTTGATGGTCATGATGGCGTTCATCGCGTCGGTCTCACCGGAGAGCAGCGTTTTCGTTTCGACCTCGGCGACGTAGGTGTCAGCGGTCTTCAATTCCGCCGCGACATCATTGAGCAGAGAATCGCGTTGTTCGGCGTTCGATTCTTCTTTCGCCAGATTGAAATACGTCTCGATGTCGCTCAGCATGCGCGCAAGCTTTTCTTCCGCGCCGAGGCGTTCTTCCACCTGCTTGCGTTCCTGCAGCACGGTCTGTGCCTGTTCCTGGTTCGACCAGAAATCGGGTTTGTTGGCTTTTTCTTCGAGAATGGTTAAGCGCTGGCGATTGGCGGGAACGTCAAAGATAGCGCCGCACCAGCTCGATGCGAGTGCTGAGCCCGGCGAAGCGCTGCTGCAGATCTTCAATATGTTCAGCCACGGTGATTCCTCGAACTACAGTTTACCGTCAAACGCGTGGAGTTGATAGCTGGCGGCGGCCGGGTCACTTCTCCTTGCGCTTCGACTTCCGGGGTGCAGTTTCGGCAGGCGCGGCATCCTCGTCGTCGCGATCGAGACGCATCATTATTCCGGCTCGCACCATAAGCCCAATCGACACGAACAGGCAGAGCCAGGCGATCCAATCGCCCCAGCGGACGTACGGCGTTTTATCGCTGCGGAAATCGTAGGGGGCGTCCAATTGGCCGCGGATATCGGTCTGCAGGGCTGCCACCGTGCGACCGTAGGGATCGATCGCCACCGTGTAGCCATTATTCGTGTCGCGCAGCATCCAGCGGCGGCTCTCCACCGCGCGCACGCGGGCCATCATCAGATGCTGCGTGGGGGCTGCTGATCGGCCGAACCAGCCATCATTCGAAAGATTGATCAGCATCTCCGCGCCGTTTCCTGCGAAATGGCGCACCTCGTTCGGAAAAATCGCTTCGTAGCAGATGTACACGCCGAATCGCCCGCCGGGCAATTCGCCTACGCGATATTCCGTGCCCGGTGTGAAATCCGAGATGTCCGCTGTCAGCCGCCCAGCAAAAGTCAGATACTCGCGCAGCGGCACATATTCGCCGAAAGGCACGAGATGCAGCTTGTCGTAGGTGAAGATTCGCTGGCCGAGCGGATTCAGCAGCGTCGCGCTATTCGTCGCCTGCCATTGCTTGTCCGGGCCTTTCTTCCAATCCACGACGCCGACTAGAAATTCATTTGCCGCTTCACGCGCAATGCGCTGCGCGCGCTCGCCGAACTTCGCTTCCGTGAAGCTGAACGGCGCGGGAACTTCCGGCCAAACAACGAGTCCGGGCTGCCGCCGCGCCGCGTCCACGCTGATCTTCTCGAGTTCGTCGAGGTCTCCCGCGTGGATGTCTAGCCAATCCGACGGATAGCTCTCCGATTGCGGAAAATTCGTCTGCACTAAATGCGCGATGTAGCGCGGCTTTTGCGACGGCACGAGATGAGGCCCGGCAATCGCCACCACAAGCAATACCGCAGTCGTGCTCGCGAGCGTTATCAGCGCCCGGCGATCGCGCCGCCAAATCGCCCAGGCCAGTACCGCGTTGTAAGCGCCGATCAACAGCGATAGCCCGTAAATTCCGGTGAGCACCGTGAGCTGCACGAACGCCAAACTTCCGCTCGCCGCATAGCCGCTCAAATTCCACGGAAACGCAATGATCGGCAGATGCGTGCGAATCAGCTCCAACGTCAGCCACAGAAATGGCGCGATCACAAACGCCGCGCCAACGTTTCGCCGACTCACGAAGCGGACGCACGAAGTGAAAATCATCATGTGCAATCCGCCGAGAAGCCCGATCCCCGCCATGATGGCCAGCGCAGGCAGCACCGGCACATTTCCGTATTGGCGCATCACGACGTAAATCCAAGTGAGGCATAGCGGATAAAAGATAAAGCCGTGCAGAAATCCGGCGGCCATGGCGTCGCGCACGCTCGCGCCCAGCGACGCCAGAATCAGCATCGCCACGGCGACCCACGCGAGCAGCGGCAAATTGTAATTGGGAAAGCTGAGGGCGAGCGCAACCCCGGAAGCGAGGCCGAGGACTAATCTCAAAGGCCGCGAAAGTTCCATTCAGCGCTTGATAATAGGATTAAATCCGGCCTGGGCAAGCGCCGCCTTGGCTTTTTCGGCAGCGGCCCCGTCAGGATAAGGGCCGACTTGCACGCGATAAAGGCGGTCGGTCGTGGGCGTCACAACAAACGATGGAAAATGTTTCTGCTGCGCTGCGTCGGCGAGTGCCAATGCGTCGGCTTCCTTTGTAAGCGCGGCGAGCTGCATCACCACCGAACCTCGCGGAATGCGTGGCGCCTGAAATCTTCGCAGGTCGCTCGAATTTGCGATAACAGGCTGCGGTGCAGCCGCCGGCGGTGAATCCGCAGGCCGGTGCGTCGAGGTTACGCGTCCCGAAGTCGCCGGAGCAGTAGCGGGCACGCTCGGCGCCGCATTCGGTCGCGGCTCGAGCTTGTTCGGATCCTTGCCCTTCGAATAAAAATCCCACTCGCTATTCGCGCTTTTTTCGCCGGCGTCGGGATTCTCGGCCTTCGCGCTGCCGCCGGAAGGCGCAATCAGAGACCGGTTCGAATCCGCCGACGCATGAAGTGGCATAGGCATGCCCGATTGGGTGCGCCCCATCACGTAGCCCAACGTGAAGAACACACCGCAAAGCAATACCACGCCCAGAAACAAGCCGACCAGATGCCGGCTCTCCAGTACGCGTTCCCCGCCCCCGCGCTTTCCGTTTCCCCCAGCCACTCTTACTTGCCCCCTCCGAAGCTCTTCGCCCACTGCGACACGATGTCGATGGGCAGCGGAAAAATCACAGTCGTATTCTTCTCGACTCCGATTTCGGTCAAAGTCTGCAAGTAGCGAAGCTGAATCGCGGCGGGCTGCGTTTCAAGAACTTCGGCCGCCTGCGCCAGCTTTGTCGAGGCTTCAAATTCACCAGCCGCATGAATAATCTTCGCGCGGCGCTCGCGCTCCGCCTCCGCCTGCTTGGCGATGGCGCGCTGCATCGACTCCGGAATATCGACTTGCTTGACCTCAACTTTAGATACCTTGATACCCCAAGGCTCCGTATCCTGGTCAAGGATTACTTGCAACTTGGCGTTTACCTTTTCGCGATCCGACAGAATCTCGTCCAGCTCAAATTGCCCGAGGACGCTGCGCAAATTCGTCTGCGCGAGCTGCGAAGTGGCGTAGAGATAGTTCTGCACCTGCGAAAGCGCCAGGTTTGCATCCACCACGCGGAAATAACAGACCGCGTTTACCTTCGCCGAGACGTTATCTTTCGTGATCACGTCCTGTGGCGGCACGTCCAGCGTCTCTACGCGCAATGACATCCGCGTTAGCACGTCGATCGGCCAGAACACCAACTGCAATCCCGCGGGCTTTGGATCCGGCCGCATCTTTCCGAGGCGCAGGACCACACCGCGTTCCCATTCCTTGATCACGTAAACGGAATTGAAAAGCCAAATCAGAAAGAAAAATACGCACACCCCAAGCAAAATTTGAATGAACCCCATCGCATCCTCCTCGATTGCTAAATCCCGGACGGTCGCTGCCCCGCGTCCACCGGCTCGACGTACAGCGTCAATCCTTCGACTTTGCGCACGCGGGCGTGCGCTCCGCGCGGAATCGCCGTTTCGGCCGCGGCACGCCATCTCTCGCCGTGAACGAAAATCATCCCCGGCGCCGCGCCCGCTCCGACGGCTTCCGTCACTTCCCCGATTTCACCAATCAGTTGCTCACGGCCGGTCGAGAGCTTCCATTTGCGCGACTTCATCACCAGCCGCATCAAAATAATCATGATCAATGCGCACGGAATCGCCACGCCCAGCGCCGCGCCGAGGCTCACGCCCATGCCCGTTAGCGGCGAGCGCACCAGCATCAGCGCTCCGAGCACCATGGAGATCACGCCGCCAACGCCAAGGATTCCGTGCGTCGGAAATTTCGCCTCTAATATGAAAAAAGTGAGCGCCGCGATGATCAGGACGACTCCCGTCAAATTCACGGGCAGCAAGTGCATCGCATACAGCGCCAGGATCAGCGCGATGCCGCCAATTACTCCCGGCGCAAATAATCCGGGATGCGTGAATTCCGCGTACAGCCCTAGCACGCCCACAATCAGCAAAATGAAAAACACATCCGGCTGCACGATGCGCGAAAGAAATCGCTCCCGCAGCGCCATCTGATAATCGCTCACCGCCGGTGAATCGAGGTCGAGCTTCACCGTCGTGCCGTCAAAGCGCTTGATCGACCGGCCGTTCAACTGCGCCAGCAGCGCCTCCTGCGACGGCGCAATCAGATCAATCAATTTCCCATCCAGCGCTTCCTTCTCGCTGAATGCCTTCGCCTCGGTAACCGCCAATTCCGCGAGATCAGGATTCCTCCCGCGCTGCGCCGTGTAGCTTCGCAAGTAGGCCGTGGCCTCATTCACAACTTTGTGCCGCATGGTCTCATCGACCTGCATCGACCAACCACCGATCACAAACACCGGCGAAGCCGCCCCCGTATCAGTCCCGGGAGACATCGCCGCCACATCCGCCGAAAGCAAAATGAAAAATCCAGCCGAAGCCGCGCGCGTGCCCGTAGGCGACACGTAAACCACTACGGGAACCGGCGACGCCAGAATCTTCTGGATGATCGTGCGCATCGACGAATCGAGCCCGCCCGGCGTATCCATTGTGATCAGCACCAGGCTGGCGTGCTGCTCCGCCGCGCTATCGATCCCATGGACGATATAGTCCGCAAGGATTGGCTCGATCTCGCCGTCAATCTGCAATCGCAAAATTTTTGCAGGAGTAGGAGGCGCCGCAGCCACCGGATGCGCGTAGAACAGCAGAGCGCCCGTAGCCGCGAGCAGTATCGCCGCGGCGGAAGCGATCAGCACCAAGCCGCGAACATTGCGCAGAAACATCTCGCGCGCATTATAGCAAGAATTAACGCCAAGGCATCGTAGCGCCGGCTGCCAGCCGGCGTTTTTCGATCAAACGGGCATCGCGGAAACCCAGAGGGCGGAACTGTACGTTGCGAGAGGTTTTTTCTTCGCTCGTTCTACTGCGGCGTATCGCTCTTCTTCGGCTCGCCGGCGTACGACGGCGGCACAACAATCACTTCCTGCACCCGCGGGTCCTTCACCACCTTCGAAAATTCCGGATCCTTCTGAACGCCGGACAAATCCTTGTACCCGTCATCGCGCGCCATCTTCAAATAATGCGCGCAATGCTCCGCGTCCCCCGAGCGCGCATAAGTCTTGGCCACGAGGTAATAAAACAACCCCGGCTCCGTCGTTCCGCGCTGCTGCACCGTAGTGCCATAGCTTCCGTGATGCGAAAAAATATCCGGGTCGCGCGCCAAAGCTTCCTCGAACGCCTTCATCGCTTCGGGATATTCCTTGATTCCGAAATAGCCATATCCCAGGTTGCTGTAAATCGTAGCAATGTCGTCGGTGGATTTCAGCGTCAGCGCCTGTTTGTACAGCCGAATCGCCTTGCCGTAATGCTTCTTCTCGTATTCCACCGTCCCCAGATTGTTTATGGCGCTCACGTAAGTCTTGTTCGCCTTCATCGCGCGTCTGTAATACCGCGCCGCCGCCTGCGTGTTCCCGGCTTGTTGATAGGCGACGCCGATCTTGTTCAGCAGCTCCGCGTCCTTCGGCGACTGCGCCAGCAAGAGTTCATAATCCTTGATCGCTTCGGGGTACATCTTCCGCGCCATCAGAATATCGGCGCGCATCTCCTGCACCTGGCGCTCCGTCATCTGCACGACGTTGGTGGATTGTGACGGAATCGGTGCGGGGGATGCCGCTGGCGGCGTAGCCGGCGCGTGCTCCTGAGCTTGCAGGGATGAGACGCAGAGGACTGCCAACGACAGGGACAGCAGAAGAAGGCGTTTCATCGCCGTTCTCCTTCTAGTTGCGCTCCGAGGCCTACGGATGAGGTTTCGGCGGAGGCTGCTGCTCTTCCGGCTTGTCCGCAGGCTTCTTGCTGCCTCCAAAGATACCAAATATCTTCTGTAGTAGGCCTTTTTTCTTTTCGCCGTCCTGCTCCGGGTTCTCGCCTTCCTTGCCGGCGGAGTCGCCCGGTGCGCCGTTGCCCGGCTTCGGAGCCGCAGCCCCGCCTGGCGGCGCAGGTTCCGAACTTCCGGACTTTCCGAATAAATGCGATAGCCAGGAAACCGGCGGCGCTTGCGAAACCGCTCGACCGCCGTGGAGGAAGCAATACTGCGTCGGCTCGGTTCCGGCGATGAAAACTTCCTGCTTCGTCGTCGGGCAAGTCGGCGTGGCAAGCTGTTCCGACTGCGGATCAACGGTGACTTCCGAAACTCCCGGCGGCGGCGCGAATGGCTCGACATTCTTATACGCCGGCAGCGCCACAGCCCGCTTCATGAATTCGGCCCAGATCGGCGCGGCCGCCGCGGTACCCGAAAGTCCCAGATCTCGGTTATCGTCAAATCCCACCCAGATCACGCAAATCAAATTCGATGTGAAGCCGGCAAACCAGCCGTCGCGCGAGGTTCCCGTCTTCCCAGCCGCCGGTGCGTCAAAGCCGAGCGACCTCACTACCGCGCCGGTGCCCTGGCTCATCACGTCTTCCATCAGCGTGGTCACCAGATACGCCACGCGCGGATCAAGCGCCGGGCGCGTCTTCGGATCGTCTTTCTCGACGACAGCGCCGTCCGTGCCGACCACGCTGCGGATGTAAAGAGGTTCAGCGCGCGTCCCATTCGTCGCAAACGCCGTGTAACCGGCGGCGACGTCAATCGGCGTCATCTCGTAAGCGCCAAGCGCTACCGCGGGCGTCGCCTGAATGGTCTGGCTGAGCCCCATCTGCCGCGCCACAGTGACCACGCGGTCGTAGCCCACCATCTCCGCAACTTTCACCGTGGCCACATTCAACGAATGAATCAGCGCCTCGCGCGCCGTCACCGTGCCGTAGAATTTCTCGCCGAAATTATTCGGCGTGTAATCATTCCCATCGAAATTAAACGTCGTCGGCTCATCCACCACCGTCGTCAACGGCGTGATTACCGGCTGCAATCCCTCCGCCGCGTTATCGAAGGCCGCCGCATAGACGAACGGCTTGAACGCCGATCCCGGCTGCCGTCGCGCCAACGCGTGATTGAGCTGGCTCTCGCCGTAATTCCTTCCGCCGACGAGCGCGCGAATTTCTCCCGTGCGCGGGTCCATGGCCACCAGCGCTATCTGCACCGGCGGTACCGCCTCGCCCTTTTTCTTCCAAAGCGCGTATTTCTTCGCCAGCAGCTTATCCACATTCGCCGCGCCCATATCCACGGCCACCGCCGCGGCCCGTTCCAGGTCAGGATCGAGCGTCGTATAGATGCGATAGCTCTCCGAAGCCAGATCCGTTTCCGAGATCTGTTCCAGCAAGTGATCCTTCACCATGTCCACAAAATAAGGGCCGTCGCTCGCCGCCACGCCGGCGCCGACGAAATGCAGTGCTTCCTTCTTCGCCTTCTCCTCATCCGCCGCTGTCACGTATCCGTTCTCCACCATCTGCGCCAGCACGCGATCGCGCGCCTCGATCGACTTATCCGGATGGCGCTCCGCCGCCGCGTAACGGCTCGGCGACCGGATAATCGCGGCCAAAAAAGCGCATTCGCCTACCGACAAATTGCGGACATCCTTGCCGAAATAAGCCTCGGCCGCTTCGCCGAATCCGTGAATCGAAAAACTGCCGCGATTGCCGAGATAAACTTCGTTGGCATACAGCTCGAAGATTTGCTGTTTCGTGAAACGCTGGTCCAGCTCCAGCGCCACCAGCGTTTCCTTCAGCTTCCGGCTCCAAACGCGCTTGGTGGTGAAGAAAAAGCTGCGCGCCACTTGCATGTCAATCGTGCTCGCGCCCTGCGCCCTTTGCCCGCGCCGCACGTCGGCCCATGCTGCTCCCAGAATTCGCACCGTGTCGAATCCGCCGTGCTCGAAGAAGCGCTTGTCCTCGGCCGATAGCACCGCTTCGACCAGAATCTTCGGCAGATCATCGAAACGCTCCAGCCTCCGCTTTTCCCGCGTCGTATCGAAAAGGTTGGTCAGCACCTGCGGCTCGAGTTCCGCGCTGCTCAGCGAAGCTTGGTCGCTCAGCGCGGTGATCCGCGCGATCGAGTTCGCCTCGAAATCAATCCGGATCGCATTCCCGCCTTTGAAGTACGACTCCGCCGACGGATGCACCTCAATCGATTTCTTGCTGGCGTGAAATTGCCCGGGCGATCCCTCGATCTCGCTCTCCGAATATCCCGCGCGCAGGAGATAGCTCTGCATTTCCTCCTGCTTCATGGATTCGCCGGTGAATATCCTTTCCGGCGCCGCATACACGCGCGAAGTGTTCTGGAAAATTTGACCGGAGAGCCGGGCGTCAATCATGCGCCCGAAAGTGATGTAGTAATACGAGAAGATGCCGACACCAGTGCAGAAGAGTACGAACGCCAGGCCCAGCAGGCTCAGGCCTAAGCGTGAAGTCCAGAATCCCTGCCCTAACTTAATGCGCAAAAGCTCTCCGGTACCACCGGCTTGCCCCGTATGGGGCTGCGGGGCGTCCCTCCCGGCATCTTACGACCTCGCATCCCAATTTCCGGCAAGCGCAACCGCGGCGCGACACCCAATCTCTATCGCAACACACTTCGGCACTCCGATAAGCAATTGGACGCACGCAATAGCATTCGGGCTGCCAGGCGCCTCGCACTAGCACTAGCACTACCTATCTTAGATGGTGTGATTGTCGCCGTGGGGATGAAAATTCAATTGCAGCGTGTAGCCCGGAAACTCAACCTCAACCACATAGGGCACGTCAATATCAACCATGGCCATCGGCCCGGCCCCGCCGCCTCCGGGAAACTTGATCTGGATGTCTTTCTTGTCCACCGGTATCTGGAGCTCCACCACTTTTTTCCATACGTCGTTGCGGATGTCGTCGGGCGCCTTGCGGTTGGTAATCGCGAACCGCGCCTCGGACTCCAGCGCATCCTGAAACTCATAATTATTGACGTACACCGGCACAACCTTAAATCCCACGTACACGGCGGCGGCTACAAATATAAAGAACAGGAATCCGGCGATCTTCCCGGCGCCCCGTTCAGGATTCCGCTCTACCGGCATCATATTCCCTTCTCCGTCCCAGATGCGATCAGACGGTCTACACCCGTCAACGACTTATGCTAGCAGCCCAATTTCCGTAGTGTCGAGCGTTACAGCCGGCAGGTGTTCGAGGTATGCAACAAGCAAGAGGAGCGCGAACAAGTGCTACGGCGCCGCCAGGCTCTCGTAGCGCCGGCTCGTCCTGCGCTTCGAAGGGCTGCCAGTCGACGTTTTTGTGCGGCGACACGCACGAGTGTGTCAATACGCCCGTGCGAATATGGCCTTATCTTTCGCCGCCTGTCCGCAAAAAATGCACTTCCCGTCCCCGCCGGACTGTTCCAGAGGGATACACCGCATGGTGGCCTTTGTGTCTGCCTTGATCTTCGCTTCGCAATCCGCGCTGCCGCACCAATGCGACCGCGCGAAGCCCCGCTCCACGGCGGTCTTGAACTCGCCATAGTCCTTCGGTTCGAAGGTGTTCGACTCGCGCGTCTTCAAAGCGCGGTCATAAAGCGCCTGCTGAATTTCGGCGAGCAGCTTCGAAACCGCGTCGGCGATTCCGGCCTGCGGCACGAACGACTTCCCTTCCTTGCCGGGGCGATCGCGCCGCGCCAACACGGCGCTGCCTTTCGCCACATCCTTGGGCCCCAACTCAATGCGCAACGGCACGCCGCGCATTTCCCAATCATTGAATTTAAAGCCGGGACTGAAGCCTTCGCGCTCGTCCATCTTCACGCGAATATCCGCAGCCACGAGCTCCGAGCGAATCTTCCGCGCCGCTTCCATCACCGGCGCCTTCTCTTCGTCGCTCTTGAAAATGGGAACCAGCACGACCTGAAATGGCGCGAGCCGCGGCGGCATAATCAACCCTTGATCGTCGCCATGAACCATGATGATCGCGCCGATGAATCGCGTCGAAAGCCCCCACGAAGTCGTCCAGCAGAATTGCAGCTGCCCGTTCTTGTCGAGGTAGCGGATCTCGAAAGCCTTCGCGAAATTTTGCCCCAGGTTGTGCGACGTCCCGGCCTGCAGCGCCTTGCCGTCTCCCATCATGGCTTCGATCGCGTAGGTGATATCCGCTCCCGCGAATTTCTCGGAATCCGATTTGCGCCCGGGGATTACCGGAATCGCCGCGTCGCGCACCGCCATATCCGCGTAAATGTCCAGCATCTGGCGAGTTTCGGCTTCGCCTTCCTCCGCGGTCGCGTGCGCCGTATGGCCTTCCTGCCAGAAAAATTCCAGCGTGCGCAGAAAAAGCTTGGTGCGCAGCTCCCAGCGCACCACGCTGTTCCATTGATTTATCAACACGGGTAAATCGCGGTACGACTGAATCCATTTCGCGTAAGCATGCCCGATAATCGTTTCCGAAGTCGGCCGGATCACCAGCGGCTCTTCGAGCTTTTCTCCGCCGCCAATCGTAACCACGGCAAGCTCAGGCGCGAATCCTTCGACGTGCGATTTCTCGCGCTCGATAAAGCTCTTGGGAATCAGCAAAGGAAACGCCGCGTTCACATGCCCGGTAGCCTTGAATCGCCGGTCCAGCGCCGCAGTGATGTTCTCCCACAGCGCCCAGCCGTAAGGCCGCACAATCATGCACCCGCGCACCGGCGCATAATCCGCCAGCTCCGCCCGCAAGACGAGCTGGTTGTACCACTCCGAAAAATCCTCCGAACGCGATGGCAGCTTCAAGTCCGACATGTAGAAACGTAGTCCTTTTCCTGAAGCAGAATTAGTACAAGGCGAAACAACTAAGGTTAGGGAACGTCACAAGTGAAGTCAACCAGAGGGCCGCATTAGGTCAGGGCACCGGCCGGTAAATCAGCCCAATCACAATCCCCACTACCACCCATTCCACAAAGTAAGCCACGGACTGTTCCACCGTAAGCTTCAAACCAATATTCAAATTCACGTAATTGTGAATCACAAACGAGCCAATCGCGAACACTCCTATCAATCGCGCCCCTTCCAGCCACCCGGAACCCCCGCGGTACATCATCGCGTAAAGCACCGCCAGCGACAGGATCGCCACCAACATCGCCGCCATCCCTGCCGGCATCACGCTCTTGATTCCCTCTTGCGACCGATACACCGCCGGATACTTCATGAACTCAGTCTTCAGAAACGGCAACACCGCAAACGACAATCCCCCGATCACAAAGTAAGCCACGAAGCCGCCCAGCCCAGCCAAAAAGATCCGCAAAGGATTCATAATCATTCCTCTCAAAATCCCGACGTGATGTATCACAAATCCATTACGTCAAGGAACCTAAAATCCAGTCCCCTCGCGCACTCTTGTTCGTTTGGGCGCCGCTCTTGCACGAAGATGTCGATGAACCAATTGACCGGCCGAGCCCGCAGCGCTAATTGAACAAGTGGGATCGTTCCAAAACCACATCTCCACTTATACGCCTAATCAGGAGCTAGACCCTTCGACGCGGTGTAGACTCTGGGGCGATCGAAGGAACAGCGCGACTCGAGGAGCCGAACACGCCGATTCCTCTAATGCATTTGGCTTCTTGTCAAATTGAGGGCTTTAGATGAACGATCCACAAAAGAACGAGCAGAATTCTGGAGTGCGAGATCAGGAGATCCGTGCGGCACTGGATCAGCATTGGGCGGCGTCCGATGCCAACGATTTTGAAACGGAGCACCGCATCTATCATGAGGACGCGGTGCTGGAATACCCGCAGTCAGGCGAGCGAACCCGCGGTCGAAGCAACATACAGAACCAACGCGCTAGTCAGCCGAGCAATAAGCGATTTACCGTCCGGCGAATCATTGGCGGCGGCGATCTGTGGGTCACCGAATTCATCCTGACGTATGACGCCAAGCCGTCCTACACGGTGAGCATCATGGAGTTCAGGGGCGACAAGGTTGCGCGGGAAACACAGTACTTTGCGGATCCATTCGTGGCTCCCGCGTGGCGCGCTCAATGGGTCGAACGGATGGACACGTAATCTCGAGGCGCGGGAATTCGCTAACGACGCCGCCATTTGCAGGTTGCAGAATAATTGTCGAGAACAGAGATTAACGCGTTCCGAATCTGGCGCCACCCATGAGAAATCCAGAAACAGTCGTGATCTAGCCGGGCTGAGTCGATTGCTCCGCAATCGCAGAGACGATTGACAACCCGGACCCGAAACTGCGTTGCAACCTAGCCTTTAGTGGCTGGAGCGTTAGGCTGCCACAATTCGATCGGATTCCCCTCCGGGTCATGCAGGTGAGCGAACCGGCCGTAGGGATAAGACTGCGGGTCAACCTTGACCTCGATTCCCGCAGCTTGTAGCTGGGCCGCCATTTTGTCGAGATCCTGGACTCGAAAGTTCACCATCCAGGATTTGCTGGCATCTCCGAAATACTTGCTGGTCTCAGGGAAAGGAGTGAATGCGGTTGATCCCGCTTCTTGCTCCCACGCGGGTTTCGAGATGCCCAGGTGTTGCTCGTACCAAACCGCCAACGTTTTCGGATCTTTGGCTCGAAAGAAGAATCCTCCGATTCCGGTCACTTTTTCCATTTCCGTTCCTGCAGCGATCCCATCACGAACAGCAGCCCCCGCAGGGGGAGGGATGGCCTTCGGCTGTGCGGCTATCTGCGCAGCGAAGCCGAGTTGGTCCCGCCCCAAGATGAAGCTCGACCCGAAAGCAAATGACAGGGTTTGAAGCATTTGGCGTCGTTGAAAACGCATCCAATCCTCCATTCGAGAGAAGCGCGACGCGATACGATACCTGCGCAAACCGGGTAATGGGAAGTCTTAAAGATCAAGGTTCTGGACAAACTTCGCGAGGCAGGAGACGGATCAAGCACAAAAGCCCGAAGAATCTAGGTGCGCTTACCAGGACCCACGTGATTAGTTCCGAATAGCTCAAGAGCATCGCTAGGCTCAGTTGATCCCCGCACGAAGCAAAACCGAACTGATCGAAAGACGCTGGGGTGTGTCAGGACGGCACACGAGCCGTCATTGAAAAGGGCTTTCTACACGTCCTGGGTTCCAAACCCGGCAAGATCAGGCGATTGGGACAGCCTAAACTCGGGGTCGATTCGCGCCGATGAAATACTCTTGT